>Ga0325404_1000069_pt1 | contig 88107 bp, 51 predicted proteins | sample PopdelMetagenome_18_FD_205664 | JGI IMG/M metagenome (GOLD analysis project Ga0325404, IMG submission 205664) | Populus deltoides microbial communities from Bellville, Georgia, United States - Xylem-Control-R1 | ecosystem: Host-associated > Plants > Phyllosphere > Stem > Wood/Secondary xylem...
ATTATAATATATATTTTGACCATCGAGCTTCAAAACCCACATGAAGTCATATAAATGAGATGGGTAGAACATAAATAGCCTCCAACAAGTAGATTAATTTTCCAAACATGCCTTCACTCCACACTATTAATTGTCACAGTTAAATATCGGTTCAAAAGAAGAAAAAAAATGTCACATAATTCTTCTAGATGATATAACAACAACTAAAAATTCATTTTTTTTTTGAAAAAATTTAATATGATTTGTACGTTTGGGATCGTTTTGATGTGCTGATATCATTTTTAAAAAATAAAAAAATATTATTGACATGCATTTCAGCACAAAAGGTTATTTGAAAAGCAACCGCTACCACACTGCTAAGCACCCTCAAAACTATACAATCATTATAGTTTATTTATTTATTACGTTGTTCCAATTTAAAACCATCATTTTATTCATTTATTGTAAACTAATAAAAAACTATTTCATTAAAAAAATCATCAGGTAAAAAAAAAACATTATTTTTAGCCAAATAAGGAACAAAAAGATCTATGAAGTAGAAAAGTATAACATAAGTGATATCATAAATTTGGTGAGTAAAATATGAGAGTAAAGTGTAAATACCTACAGGATGATAAGTACAAATTAGTCAAACATGGAAAATGATATCTGAGGTACTAAGAACCTGTGATGATATATTATCAGGATCCTTAAAAAAGGGATCTGTACGAATAATATCAGGTTTAGTCAAGTTATGAGTAGTGGATGGAATAGAAAAGAAAGATTTATGCTCAAAAAAGATAACTTGATGAAACATATAAAGTTTATGAGTTATTGGATCAAAACAACAATACCCTTTTTACCTTTACCATAACCCAAAAAGACACAAATAATAGAACGAGAGGACAACTTGTGTTTTGTATGAGAACGAAGAACGAAACAAGTACAGCTAAAAACTCTAAAGGAGGAATAATCAGGGACATGCCCATATAAATTTTTAAAAGGAGACAAACCTGAACCATGAGAAGATGAGATTGTATTAATCAAACTTACAGTCTCACTAGGAACATAAATAGACAACAAGAGAGAACGAGCAGTTTCAACAATGTGCCTATGTTTTTTTTCAACAACACCATTTTGCTCAAGAGTATTTATACATGAAGTTTGATGAATGGTTCCATTTAAGGCAAGCAACTGACAAAATTTATTAGGAGTGTATTCTCTACCCAAAACACACCTAAAACATTTGATTACAGCAGAATGTTGAGTTTTCACAAGAACTTGAAAGGATGTATATATCTCATAGAATTTAGAACGTAGTTTCATTAAATAAACCCAACAATAACGAGTATGATCATCAATAAATAAAACATAATATCGAGACCCTTTTTTTGTGAAAATAGAAAAAGGTCCCCATAAATCAGAATGAATCAATTGATTAAAAGGTAAAACGGAAAATTTTGTCAGTTTACATCCACTACAATCAGAAATATCACAAGTTTTCAAATTTCTTAAAGCTCTCGTGGATGCCAAAAATCTTAAAAGAGAAGATGAAACATGACCTAGACGAGAAAGCCATAAATAAAAACTAGAAGATGAAGGACTCAAACGAAAGGAAGACAAATCAACAGTAGTAGTAGCAGTGGCAGCGGCAGCGGCAGCAACTGGCACTTTTAACTCATCCAAAATATATAGTCCATTCTCCCTACGACCTATCCCAATCAGCTTCCAAGACCGCAGATCCTGTACACAACAAAAAGAACAAAAAAACATGACTAAATAATCACCAAAATCACATATTTGACCAACAGAAATAAGATTCAATTTGAGGTTTGAAATAAGATAAACATTAGGGAGAGACAAGTGAGGTGTGATAACAAAACCAACACCCGCTAAAGGCATGAAAGTGCCATCATCAGTCATAACAGGAATGGAGGACGAAGGGGACACAAAGGTAAAAGATGAAGAATCTAGAGACATATGATGGGAATCACCAGAATCTAAGACCCATTCAGAATATGACATACCTGAAAAGCTATAAGGCAACTGACCCACGGAAGAAGAAGCAGACATTGCTTGTGGCTATAAGGAGAGAAACTTCTGAAATTGCTCAGCAAGAGTACTAGGATCGGTGATGAAGCTACTGTTGCAGTATTGTGGTGTGGTGATTTATAACCCTGAGGTGATTTATGAGCATTAGATTGTGACTGGCTACCATGCTTCCAAGCTTGATTCTATTGTCTCAACTTGGGACACTGAGCTTTTCAATGACCTTTCTGCTTACATAAACTTTACTCATTAAAGCCAACTCTCATGTAAGGCTTATTCTAATGATTAGAATATGGCTTAGAGGGTATTGCTAGAACAAAAGGATTTTAAGCAGAAAGAATTCCATTTTCATAATTAGATTGGAGACGTATTTTTTCAGCCAATAACTTACTAACAACAGAGTCAATATAAGGCAATGGAGAATGATGCAGAATTGAGTCTCTAAGTCTTTCAAAATCATTGCGAAGTGCTGTTAAAAACTATACCAACCGTTGCTGCTCTCTACACTGAATATAGGCACCACATGCCTTTAATTCTGTCAATTCTGTAAAAGTCAATTGATCCCAAAAATATGTCATAACAGAATAAAACTCTTGAATACTCATATTCTTCTAATGAAAAGCTCCTATGTCATTCTCTAATTGATACTGTTTTGAAAAATTTAATTGCATGAATAACCTTTGCAGATGATCCCAAACCTTCTTTGCTATATCATACTTTGCCAACTGCGCACCTATGGAATGCTCAACAGAATTGTTGATTCAAGTAATGATCTTTGCATTGTTTGCTTTCCATCTATCTATCAAAACAACATTCCCTTCTCAGTATTCTTAGATATCACATAAGTTCCACTAATATACCCCCACATCTTCTTACCCTTGAAGAAATTTCTCATTACATAAGTCCAGTACAAATAATTCTTTCCATCCAACCTCACACTCACAGACTGAAGCGAATCATCTCTTTCGGTAGCTATAATTAATAAACAAACAGAACCAGAATGCAAAAGCAACGAAAGACAAAGTACCAGATTGTAGAAACTGAACAGATATCACAGATACTTAACAAATATCCTCTTGAAATTATACAATTACTCCAAAACACAACACAAATTGTAGAAGATCAAATACCAAAATAATTGCAGAGACAGAATAGAAATACTAAATTGCAGAAGCTGAAGGAAAGTCGAAATACTAGATTTTGCTGAAGCTCCGCCCCGAACCCCGGCAGGGGCGCACTGCCCCCTGCAAACCCCCAGCCAACTCACCGTAGGGTTGGATCCACGAAAGCTATGTTTGAGATTAAGTCTCGTTTCATAAAACCAGCTCTGATACAATGTTAAAACAATTCAATTAATACAAAAATAAATACAAACATTAAAGGGAAGGAGGTTATAATTCTCCTCGATTGATTTGTATTGTTGTTCTTACTTTAACATAAATACAAAGAGTTTATATTTAGGTTAAGTTGAAAATATTATTCTACCCTTAATAAATAAAACAAGATAAATATATTATTTAACAAAAATATATTTTAAAAATATTCTTATTTTAAAATATATTAAAATGATTTTTTAATATCAACATATCAAAACTTTTAAATAACACTAAAAATTATATCATTTTAATATTTTAATATATTTTTAAAACAAGAATAAAAATAAGAATTACCAAAATTATCTTATTTTATTTTTAAAAACCGGGAATACAGAAACGCTATCAATCATACAACTCTGAATTTTCGTTGTGGGGGAAGAAGATAATTCTTCTTGAAAATACTCTTTCCAGAGATGGAATATAGAATCCTCACCGTCCGCCATGGTCCGTACAAAAAACTGTCAAATCCCAAAAATACCCCTTACCACAATTTTCCCGCGCAATCAGAAACAAAAAGTGTGATGAGATAGTATAAGATCAGATGACGATCACCATCATGATCACATGATGTCCCCACCCATCTCTGACTTGCAGGCTCCACTCCCTCCCACTTCACTTTTAAGAACCCACCTGTCTTCCATTACCGCAAATCAATGCAACCCTCTATAATTTTTGATCAATCTTACAGCACAAGCCCTCCCTCCGTTCCCCCCTTCCTCTATATAAGCACAAAAATCACCTCGTGCCCCAATCTGCCTCTCCTCCAACGCCATGCCCTTGTAATATAACCCACCCTTCATAGTCCCATCCCTTCTTCCTCTACAATGGCACCGAGTACATCTCGTACTTCAGTGTTCCTCACCGCCGCCATACTTACCCTACTCTTTGCCATCACCCCCATCACCTGCTGGCGTCCATGGCCGCACCTAAACCCCAACAGCTCAGACCTCCTCTATGATGCTTCCAAAAAATTTGAAGGGTCATCAGAATTTGTTCACCTACGTTACCACATGGGGCCAGTACTAACTGGGAACATAACGGTCCACACAATCTGGTACGGTAGATGGCAAAAATCCCAGAAAAAAATCATTCGAGGGTTCATCAACTCAATCTCAGATGTCCATGCACGGCATCCATCAGTTGCTGGTTGGTGGAGAACTGTGCAACTCTACACAGACCAAACTGGAGCCAACATCTCACATACTGTCCAATTAGGACAGGAAAAAAACGACAGGTTTTATTCTCATGGGAAGTCGTTAACAAGGTTGTCTATACAGTCGGTGATCAGGAGTGCTGTGACAGCCAGAACTAAGCCGCTGCCTATCAATCCAAGAAATGGGTTGTATCTTCTGTTGACTTCTGATGATGTGTACGTCCAGGATTTTTGTGGGCAGGTTTGTGGGTTTCATTATTTTACGTTCCCTTCAATTGTAGGGTACACCTTGCCTTATGCCTGGGTTGGTAACAGTGCAAAGCAGTGCCCTGGTGTGTGTGCTTATCCTTTTGCCGTGCCGGAGTTCAGGCCAGGGTGGAAGGCACTAAAATCACCTAACGGTGACGTGGGCGTTGAAGGAATGATCAGTGTGATTGCTCATGAGATTGCTGAATTGGCAACAAATCCATTGGTGAATGCTTGGTATGCAGGACAGGACCCGAGTGCTCCTGTGGAGATAGCCGATTTGTGTGAGGGTATTTATGGAACCGGGGGTGGTGGGTCCTATACTGGACAAATGCTGACGGACCACGATGGTGCCACGTATAATATGAACGGGATCAGACGGAAGTTTTTGGTTCAGTGGGTTTGGAACCATTTGGTCAGTTATTGTACTGGCCCTAATGCCCTCGATCAGTAGCGGTATTTATTTTCCTATTTTGATTTTGTTTTTTGTAATTTTGGGTTTCAATGCTTTTTTTTTTTTTTACCGTTTGTTGGTTTTTGAATTTGGGGTTTGGGAGGTTGGTAATTAATGCATATGTTAATTAAGGTAGTTAAGGTTGTTAAAATCTGTAATAATTCCTATTATACTATTTTTGTATACCAACTTCTTGTCTTCTTCCCACCTTAAAAATAGTTAGCAGCCTGGCTGGAGATATTTTATCATCTTTAATGGTGGTTTAACGGTTTAGCGAATGTTTTTAACCGCTTTTTAAATTGTCGCGTGAGCCTTTTTTTTTTTATGGCCCTGTTTAGCACACTTGTCATCCTGTTTGAAAATTTTTAATTTTTCTAGTTTTAAATCGATTTTTTGATTTTTTTTATTTGAATATGCTGATATAAAAAATAAAATTTTAAAAATAAATAAAATATTATTTTAATATTAATTAATAAAACCTAGAATTTAGATTCTGGCAAGTAGTTAAGCTGAATTGATTTGATAGAGAAAATTAATGAGACATAGTTAATTTCTAGTGTCCCAAGTTGTCTAATTAAATGCAATATAAAATCTGGAATTAAACTCGATATAAAATTTGATATAAACATGGTCGGACCAATCATCGAATAAGAAAGAAAAAACGAAACGCTGTCGTTCAAGATCTCGTTGTTTTATTCATCCCCATTCCCTGTCCAGAGTCCTAAATTGTAAAATCAAAATCCTTAAACCTCGCAGCTGCTTGCTAGGGAAGGAGGTACGCGAACTGTTGCCTGGAAATTGAAGCGTTGTAGGATGGTAAACAGTAAGCTTCTGTTCTTTCAATTAAAATTGAAATAAATAAATAAATTTTGAAGGAAAGGGAGAGCTTCGTGAGGTGGGGGCTGACGAACAGAGATTTCAAGACGGAAGGTGACATCATTTTCGCCATTGCTGTTCCATGCACTTCCTTGTAGCACTCAAGTCTCCAAACAATCTGTCTTTTTGTCTCTCTCTCGTGTTGTTAATTAACATGGCAGTTGTGTTCTAAATCTACAGAAGTAAGTTAATTTGACATGGTGTATTTAATTTTTTAATAGTATTTTTTATTTATAAATATATTAAAATTATTTTTATTTTATTTTTTATATCAGCATATTAAAATTATTAAAAAAACATTAAAAAAATCTAATTTAATGAATTTTTTAAGATAAACATACTTAAAAAAAGCACCCAGAACAGAATCCACGGCAATCTAAAAAACAAGAGTAAGTTTTCCTTATAATTCCTCACATGTTATTCTAAGTAATTTAATAGCATCAATAATATTTTTAATATGTTAGTATAGACTAGTTAATGGATGATTGGTCTCTAAAGAAAGTAATAATTTAATTTTTTTTTCAAGCCAGATATATTTTTATCGTACACACATGAAAACACAAAATCAAACTCTATAAATTAAAATCCAAGCTGATGCGTGAAGCAGAGACAATAGAGCTGCTGCTGCTGCTGCTGCTTCCATGTTTCCTGTGGGGATTGAATGGAGGAGGGCTGGTTACACGGCCTAGTTACTTGGAAAAACGTGCGCAACCTTTCAAAGAAAAGAAGCTGTCGTTGGAAGTCGGAAAATATGGTACCATGCATCATATCAAAGCCTCGCAGCTCAAGTCCCAACAAAGTTTTCTTGGCTAGGTCTTGAAAAAGATACTCACAGGGGGGTCCTTGAGATATATCTGGCAAATCAACTTGCCATAGGTGCGCAGGTTGTTTTGGGAGTGACGAAGTGTAAACCTAAAAACTTGGCAAATCAACTTGCTCGGAGTTCAAACCGAATCGGTTTTGGGATTTTTTATTTTAAAAAATTATTAGTATAAATTTTATAAATTTTAAAATTATTGAAAGTTTTTATAATTATTAATTTTAGAATGATTAATTAAGGTACAGTTGATTCAGACATTCCATTAATAATAATAAAAAATAACCTCCTCCTTGTAGATTATTGGGTCATCTTGGTGGGTTAGCAGTATATTACATTAAAAATAATTTAACATATTGAATTTGTATATTTCTCAATTTTAACACAACTTTTAACGTCAATATCAACACGGTATTTAATTAATAAAAAAACAAATACAATTTAAGAACTTAAAAGTTTGAATTAACAAACATAATTCAATATATAAAATATAAACCAAACTTAAACTCTCAAAATTGAAAGAAATATCCAAGTGACAACAATTATAAATATAATTTAAATATCCAAGATAACTTCACCATTGTCAAACTTAGCTTTAATCTTATTGACATTTAGCTTATATATATATTAAAAAATCAATATTAATCAAGTCTACAGTGAAAATACAACAAATAAATATATATTATTTATTGAAAAATAATTTATTTTAAATATCAAATCTATATGTTTTTTATGTGATAATTTTTAAAAAATAATAATAATTATTTTGATGGATTTTAAATTGAAAATCACTCTAGAAAACAATCTCTAGTCATATTTCCATATAGGCCTAAAATAGAGTGCTGCTATCACCATATCCAGAGCCTAACAATTCAATGAATTGATTTTCAAGGGTGCATTTGAAGATATTGGTTGAAATTGTGTTTCGCTCCCTTATAGTTTTGAAAATACTGATTAATCAACACAAATTATAATTTTGTACAAGTTCCACCAGAAACTCTCTCTTAAAACATTAATTACAATATATATATATATATATATATATATATATATATATATATATATATATATATATATAAACAGTAACAACCAAAACAGCTCTATAGTCTTTACCTGGTGCCTAAGATTCCTATATGTTCCATCCACCTTTTTAATCAGATAGGCCAAGCAGCAATCAGATTAAATTTTGGGAACCAGCTGGCTGTGGGTATCAAGTGGGGCATCAAAGAACAAATCTTTCTCTTTCAAATGAAATAAAAACTAATACTTTTGACTTAGGTAGGAAGGTTGGAACTCCTTAGAGTAGGTAAGGTTCGATGAAGTCACGCTAAAGAACAAAAGAAGAATGAAATATTTAGCATTGCATTATCTTAATCATGATTACCAGAAGAAAATTATATACTAATCAGATTCTTGAAACCTGATTAGCAAGTGATGGAGATAGTCATGAGTAGCAGCAGCACTCAGACAGCGGTGGAAAAGTGGTAGCCGCGCCTGAACCCTGATCTTTGACCTCCAAGAACCCAAGTCATGCCCTCTGTCTTCCTTTACCATAATCTATTACCAAAAAGTCAGCCCTAAGCAAAGAATCCTGAAACCTATTTATACTTTCTTTTTAGCAAAGTTGTTTAATCCCGCGTGCGGATTAACCCTTGTCGATTAGAATGATGAAAAATCAAACCAGGTTTTAACTATTGTAATCGGGTCATGGGTTGAGCCATCGAGTCTCTACCAAATCAACCAGTGAATTGAATTTTTTCTAAACCTGACCTAGGGACTGTCGAGTCCTGGTTTGACTAGCTAGATAGGGCCGTTGTTGTGCTGTGTTTAATGCACCTATCAACCAAGCTGGTTCTTACCAAAACGAAGAGCTAATTACACTGCGTACGAGTTTATCATCCTGCTGTGGTAACGTTGCTATGGACTTGGCTGTATTCTCAACAGCACCAGAAAGAGGGCAATGATGTTTACAGCAGCTAGCTGCCAGTTCTAAATCTTGAGATTGAGGGTAAAGCTTGTAGCAACCACCTCTCGTTTTCTCTACATGCTGTAAAATTAGCTAAAGCAAGCATTTCATTATCAATTTCACCATAAAGGAATAAATGATGATCAAAAAAGAAGAAAAAGAAAAGAGAAAAAGAAACAAATTCCTTGAAGACTGTCCATATCATTGTCCAGCTCTTTTGATTTCAATGCAACAACTTCTAAACAACCTATTAAAAGAAGGGAAAAGAAATGGAGAAAAGCCGTAAAGAATTCTGGTGCAGATTGATTAGAGCATTAAAAAGAAAGGAGGTGCGAAGGAAGAGCAAGCAATAATTAGAAGAGCGGGGGACCTCCGAGGATCATGTCATCTAATTTTCACGCAACTTTGTTGAAGAAGTGACACAAAGAGAACTTGCAATGAATGGAATGCAAATCTGAAACCAACGGATATGCGGGGGGAACTAGTGATTCGGTGACGCATTGGCGATGACCCTGAGATCTTCTTGAGGGACACCAAATGCATGATATTCGATTAACAAGTATAGAGCTGTGGGGATACCATACCAACTACAACAATCCCCGGAGCACGGAGGTAAACAAGATGGGGTCATCATGCAGCATATGCAAATGCACATACTCTACAATCGAGCACACTGCAAGGATATTATTAGCCCCACATAGTAGACTGTATATGCAAATATAATCATAGCATTGAATTCCCAACTCATAAATCTCACCTTTCTTAAAAGCATCTACAATTGCCTGCAACTTCAATTAATCTTTCCCTTTTATATACTCACTCATTGATCTTTACTGCACATGAACAAACTACTCTATTAGCTAGAATTGAAACCTTACAACCTTGTTTCCTTGATGGCATATCAAGAACAAGAAGGGACATGCACAGATACACCTAGATAAATATGGAGGACAAAGCATGAAACCCACAATTGACATCTAACAGCGAAAATCACTGTTTTGCAATCAATTACTAATTTTGAGTAGAAAATACTGTACTGCCATTTATGAATTGCATGCATGTACAAGCAAGTGGTCTCACTACAAGGTTGAATGACACCCAAAAACCGGGGGGGGGGGGGGGGGTGTGGTTTCTTTGGTAACAAAACCATCCATCCTAACAGCTAGTATTGCACAATAAACATTTATGAGACTACGTAACTGTCTGGGAAATTCATTCATTGAACGATTACGGTTCTGGAAAATTTTTTCACTCTGCCTTTATAGTACTTAAATATTGAAGAATGATCTCATTACTCGAATTTCCAGTCTAATCAATCATTAGCTTGTTATTATTTAACATAGAGTATATATCATTCAATACTAACCTCACTGCCAAATTGAAGCTCATACCTGGCAGCAAAAGTACAACCCTCCACGAGATCAACATCAATAAGGTGTCAGTAAGATTTTCTACAACTTCTGCAGTCTGCAAACAGATGACGTTTACTAGAAAGACAGACTTCAAGACAGTCGCTTATACTTGATAGTGGCGGATTCAACCAACAAACAAGGCAAAATGCGAGCTGAGGTACTACTGCAACATGACAGGAGTATCAAGAGCATCATGGTTCTCAGAAACTACAAAACTATCTGCTCTAGTATCTTCTACGCCCTTTCCTTAAGGGAAAAGGAGAATGAAGATCATTAAAGTGTTCATATTCAACGAGAAATATTTGCAAGAAACAGACTTAAAAATAGGCACAGTAACCAAATCGAAAGAAATAGTTTGATAAACGACACCAGTACACCACTGCATCATCCATAAAATTGTTGAGAAATACCACCTTATCAAGTTTGCTTCAATCCCTGCACTAGTAACTAATAATAACACAAGTCGTTCTAATTCCAGAAACAGATGATGTGAAAATCCAAGGAAGTGTGAAGTAGACAAATTAAGACCACAGTTGACCAATTACTAGGGTTCCTGCCATCTTTAGTGTTTGGTGCAAGATTGCTGTCTTCCTTAATCTAATAGGCAAAAATAAGCTAGCCAGTGCTGCAGTACCTTATAAAAAGTGATGGTAACAGAAGACAGTAAATCTATTAAGAAATTCAAGAAATTAACCAAATCCGACATCATAACATAAGAAGCAATACTCACACAATCACACAATCAGTAGTGTTTAATTAAGTTTTCATAGAAGAAATTCGGCACTGCAGTTTTCAACAGCCATATCAGTAACAAGTAGCCTATCTATCTTTCATGAAAAATAAACTTCAATATTTTATTCATTAAGAACAAAATTTTTAATCCTCAAAAGAGCAAATTTTTATTGTTCATGAATCACAAGACCATCTCATTAGGTATGCATTATGAATAGGCCATGTGAGTTTTTCTTGTCACAAACCTCATGTCCAAGATTGCAGCAATTGACAATGCCTATTTCTGAAGTTATACCACATTTGGTTTTTCTAATTTGGACGACCACCATCCAGATATCTTGTAATGCTGAGACCCCTCAGTCAGAATGGGCTATAAAGAATCAATATGCTGATAATATTCTTAATATTTACCCTACTTGTTTGGAGAAAACTATCGATCAGAAGCAGGTCCAAATGAAACCAGCACAACAAAGGATGGATTCCAACTCTCAAGCTTTGAACATAGAACTGCAAGCATTGATTCACAATGCTGGCAGCACTACCACGGGAAAGTGACAATTAAATTTCAAATTAGACAATCATGGCTTTAGAAAGTTGAAGCAAAAAATCTGGTCCATGGAAGAGAAAACTTGTCAATCATTCTCAGTCTCAAATTTCAACTTAACTTACACAGAGAGAGCAATAACTGATTACACATTACCCTATTATCTAGATCACAGAAGCCAAATGCTAGACAATATGATGAGCAGCAGAATATGACATGCAGCGGAACTCAAATAATCTACTGCAGGTGGCTATCATTCCCTTGCAGAAAGATAAAAATTTATCTTATTCGATGTATCTTCATCAACTCATTAAAATACGTCAAAATACAGCCTAAAGAAACAACATATAACAATCACCCATAATAGGTAGATTGCTCCTCATACAATATGGAGATATTAGTTTGTATTCCCAAAATCATTTTAGGTCTTTAAGATTCTCATTCTGCAGGTACTTCGAAACTCCATACGCAACAGTTCCAGCGACAAACAAGCCAACTGTAGGGGTGAAAGATGGGTATAGATACTTCACAAAAAATTTATCCCATTCTTCTGGCAGGAAGCCTGTTGAAGGAAAATGCTGAGTTATTGGTTTTTTTTATAGGAGCTAAGAGGTTAGTATTCATATACAATATGAGTAATAACTATAAAAACAAAGTAGAATCATTGCCTCATTTTCTTTATAATAGGAACAAGCTTTAGATAAGCATGTTAATGCTAGGAGGCATTATGCCTTCTTTTTGGTTGTTTTTCAAAATGGCACCAATTTCCTAAAGCATCTAGTCAGGCTAAGGGGAGTCTTAGGACGCATTGCACAGTTTCCTATACGTTGAATAATTTCCAAGTGAAAAAAGGAGAGAATAAAACAGAGGAAATTGCATCAACCTAGTAGCAAAACAAGCTCCTTTGTGAAAGAAATAAATTCCATTAACTGCACAGTCACCCTCTTATGGAGGACTAGCATAATCGTTCGGTTATGAACTAGCTATGCCAAAGTCATATTCATTGCTAAACAAATCAGGCAGCTAAAATTAGGCTATTGGATACTTTGTTTTATTCTTTCAATGAAATATATTGCTAATCAAGCCATGGTTTGACAAAGTTTAAGAATGTAAGAAAAACATCATCATTTTTCTTGTGGTGAAACTAAATTCGTTCATAGTAATCATAGCCATAAGGAGACACGATACCAAGCATAAACATTGAACACCAAAAAAGTACCAATACTAAATACGGATGATTATACACTATCTATAATTAAATAGAAATTGCAAACAAATTAGCAAAGCAATTTGATTTTGAGAAAAGTGGCCATGCCAGTAGATAATCAGTAATTTCAACAAAACATTTTCTAACACTATTGAATCAAAGAAGCTCAGTATCCAAATTGACTTGAATAATCTAAAAAACACTTTTGCTTTCAGAAAATTTTCAAATCAGAGACTTTAATTAATTAAACCCAATTCACAAAACTCAATCTAATCTCGAAATTCTCCAAGATTTTAACCAGATTTTGACATTTCTAGCTTCTTTCAATTCATACAAATATAACCAAATTCCATAAAAATAAAATAAAAAAATAAAGCAAAATCCCATAAATTCTGACATACCTGAAGCAGCAAGCAGAATGCCCTCAACAAGAATGATCCCACCAAGTCCTAACCAAGCGAGAAGAAAAGCAGTCTCATTTCTACCCTGTTCTTTAACTTTAACCTCATTTTCTTGGCTTATAAAAGCTGGTTTCTCAGCTGGAGCCCTTCTAATTATTGATGCTCTCTCTCTTCTATTACCCTTTGGTTTATTTTTACTCTCCCTTCCACTGGTTGTCTTGCTTGTAGTAGCTGCTGCTGCTGATTGTGAGCCAAACCCTTGACCAGGTGAGACTGTGGAGGGTTTTTTCTCCGGTGGGGTTGGGTTATTTGTGGAGGTTTGGGCTATGACTTTGAGTTTGGTGGGTTTTGTAAATGGTGAGAGAAGGAGAAGATGAGAGGGTTTTTTGAAGAGAGAAGAAGATGAGGGTGTGTGGATTTGTAGCGCCATTTTCAGTTTTGTTGGTTAACTATGATACCTGTTTCGCTGTTTTAACTGCCTTTTAGCTTTCTGGTCATGTAATTTGCCTCCCCTGTAAACTTGAAAATTCTACTGGCCTCCCCTAATTATACTATGGGTTTTCTTCCCCCCCCCCCCCTGTTTTTTGTTTTTCAAAATCAAGCAATGAAAAACACGAGATTGAACATGATAGTCAATAAATACGTAGAAATCACAGTCAGCAAGATACGAGTTATAGCATGATACTCAATATATTAGCATGCAATATCTATAATAGAGCCAATCAGGAACTCAGTTATACAATCTTGTCCAAGTTTTAGAAGCAGTATCATACTACACCCAGGTCGATATTTCACCTGGAAAATAGCTTAGATTATTCTATTACCGGATTAATTCATAGAGTCAATTTGAATTTATCAAGATGACATGTTTTTAGTTTTTTATATAAAAAATTCATTGGTTTTAATTTATCAAATTTAAATTTGATCAGGTTTTAATTAAATTGTTAATTAACTTATCAAGTATCTAAAATTTAATTGAGGAATCAAAACTCAACTCAAGTTAGATTTGGATTAATGAATTTAGTATGTATTTAATATTATAATAGTTTTTACTGGTGTGATTAAAACAAATAGATTTAAGAGAAAATTTTTAGTTATATTTTTAAAAATATAAATTTTAAAAATTATTTTGTTAAAACTATTATGAGATGGATTTTTTTATAGGAAATAAATAAAAATTAAATCTTCAAAAATAAAATATAGATTATTCGAGCAAAAATTATATAAGAGATATAACACAAAAATTAAAAATTATTTAACTAATTAAATATTTTTTTTCCATGATTGAATAAAAAACACAATACCAGCCAAAAACAATTTGAAGGGTTATTCTTGGATCAATCCGGTTTTAAAAATAAACTGGATATAAATTAATAATAAATTCACCTATCAATTCCCGCCCACAAAACCAGACAAGAAAAAAAAAGAGTAGTTTTCCCACTCTCGTGGCTCACTCCTCTCCCCAGCCAAAAAAATAAAGAAATCCCCAATTTCTCTACTCCACAACTCCACGCTCTCTCCTCCCCCATGTCGCCTTAAACTTCCACCCTATCCATTACTTTATGGACCTTTTCCCTCCTCCTCCTCATGTCTCTCCTTTCTCTCCCTCGCTCTTTCTTCTCCCTCTCCCTCTCTTCGCCGTCTCACGCGATCACTTCCCGCAGAAACCGATGCTTCAGCTGCTCTCTCTCTGTTTCTAAAACAAGCAACGCCACCTCGCCTGCGATTCTCTGGTTCAAGCAGGATCTTCGTCTCGATGACCACCCTGGCCTTCTACAAGCTTCCAAGTTTCCTGCTTTACTCCCTCTTTACGTTTTAGATCACCGTATTCTCTCCCGTACGTCGTCGTTTTTTCATCTTTCCTCTCTTTCAATTTGCTGCCTCTTTTCTGACTCCTTTCCTTTTAGTTCTTAGCAAATGAAAATTGGAGTTCCAGAAAAAAAATTTAAAAAATCGTGACTCGTCGTCTGAGGACAGTAAAAACGACTTGTCGGTTAGAATTTTGTGTGCATGTGTGTTGATTTAAATTAAGGGTTATATATATATTTTGGTGGTAATGTTGCGCAGGTTACAATGATGAGAAGCTAGAACTGGTTCTTTTTGCGTTGGAAGATTTAAGAAAGTCACTAAAGAAGCAAGGGTCTAATTTGATTATCAGGTTTGGGAATGCAGAAAATGTGATAAAAGAGCTTGTACTAGAGGTAGGTAGTTTGGTTGCTGTTATAGTTGTTACTACATTTTGTGCTTGCTCTGTAGATGTTATGATTTATGGTTGTAGTTTAGGCACTTTGAGCTGAAACCTCAAGAGCCCATTTGGTTATTTTGTTGATTTATAGAGTAGGATTGTTGGAGCAGGTGAAAGCTGCCAATGTGTTTGCGGAAGTGGAGGTGGAGTATCACTTGCGGGAGATAATACATGTTGTGGAAGAGACATTAGTGAGGATGCCTTCGTTTGATAGGAGTCCGGAGATTGTGTTGTGGCAGACTCCGTTTTATGATATTAAGGTAGTCATCTTTGTCATTGATTAAGTGATGTTTTCATTCGAGGTTGTGTTTTATTGTCGGTTTTCTTTGTTGGTGTTGTGGTTTGTTTTGTTTGTAGAATCTGAAGGACTTCCCTGCTTCGTACGATGAGTTTGAGAAGCTTCAATTGGCTGTAACTTCACCTCTTCTGCCATCAAGATTGCCTAGTGCAGAAATGGAACTGGACTGGGGTAAGTTTCTTTGTTCAAAAAATGGAAGAGAATGGTTGTTTTGTGGAAGTATTTGATTTACAATTGTGATTAAAGTAAGGGGAGATGATGACTAAACCGTGGATCAGGTTTGCTACCCACTTTGGATAACTTGAAGAAGTTTGTGAATGAAAGTCCTTCCAAATTGAATGAAAGTTGGGCTTTGCTCAAGGAGATGTCAATTGAAACCATATTGCAGAAGCAATTATCAAAGTCAGGGAAAGTAAGTTTGAATAATTCAAATTTCAAGCATACCAAGAGGAAGAGACTGGATAAATCTGTTTTTGTTACACAAAAGCAAAATGTTGTGGGTGGTGGGACAAACAGTGTGTTTAATGCATTGGCTGCATACTTGAGATATTTGGAGGGAACTGCTCGGGATGACTGGCAAGAGTATGTGCTGATAATGTGCATCATTAATTTGTGAACAATGATTTAGGAAGTTATGCTCTGTATTTGAGTTTATCTATTTGACTTTATGGTTTCTGTATTGTATTAAGAAATTACAAATGCTAACTGGATGGAAAAGTATTATAGTCAAATTGATGCATAGAATGTGGAAAAAAGAATAGCCTTAACGTAGAGCCCTGTTCACCTTTTACTTGTTATGTTCTGTAAAACGTGTTACATTTGTTGTTTCTGATTTGAAACTTAAAAAAACACAATTGTTTGACTTGATTTGATGCCAGGGTACATGAGAAATTGCGAACTGCTGAAATTCGTGATGGAGCTTCATTTTTTGCACTCTTTGGCCCTGCCCTTTGTCTTGGTATCATATCTAGAAGGAGAGTTTATTATGAATCAATTAAATACGAGAAAGAACGAAATGCTGGGTTTCTATCACCCTTTGGATATTCAACTGCCACAGTTTCTGCTTCAGCGGACACAGTGTGCTCAATGGAGGTAGGCTGCTTTAGATCTACTATGCCCATGTCATTAAATGTTTTCTAGATGTGCATTCTATATTATCTACTTTGATTTTCTTTCTTTCTTTTTTCTTTCCTCTTCCCAGTTTTGGAATAACTTGTTTGATTTAGATAAGCTTTTGATGGATTCTAGTGAAATTTTATGCAGTGGTATTGGCTTCTGCTTTTAAAAAGTCAATTAAGTGATGGAGGAGCATATCCTATTCGGATATGGAGATGGAATGGTTATCTAATTCAGGTCTGCAGCTGAAAACTGATCTATACATTTAATTGCTTTTCTTTGAATCTATTCCTGCTGATAGCAGTTCATTTTATGCATTTTATACTGGAAAATATGTTAGCCAAGATTAGTAAAAGATTTTTGTAATTTTTGCTTAAGAATTTTTTTTTTAATGTAATTTCAGTATACAGTTGTTGGCAATAGAGGCCCTGCTGTTCTTCTCGTTCATGGTTTTGGTGCATTTTTAGAGCACTTTCGTGACAATATAAGTAGTATATCTAATGATGGGAACCGAGTTTGGGCTGTCACGGTTCTAGGATTTGGCAAATCAGAGAAGCCAAATGTTGTGTATACTGAACTTATGTGGGCTGAATTGGTGAGAGATTTTATAATTGAAGTTGTCGGTGAACCAGTGCATCTCATGGGAAACTCTATTGGTGGTATGTTACATGTTCTAATCTCTTGCCTTCATGTCTAATTTCACTGTTTACTTATCTAAAAGCTCATATATTTAATTTTCATCAGTTGCTGCTCTCCAATACTTGCTAATTGTTATTGCTCTCTATCTCCAGGGTATTTTGTAGCTCTTGTAGCCTACTTTTGGCCTGCTTTAGCCCAGTCTGTTGTCCTTATCAATAGTGCTGGGGATATTATTCCAGCATATACTTCTCCGCAATTCACCAAAGTGAGTTTTAAATAAAGATTTATGCAAATGTCATCCTTGACTCATAACGCATATCACATTTGTCCTTTATTTCTTTGTTTTGCTCTTAAAAAGTGTCATCTTGATCAATTGAGCTGTTTATGAAATAGTGTTCATTGATTAATCTCACCATTTTCAATTTTGTTTGGCCATGTTTCACTATCAAGTTGTACAGCCTATTTGTCTATCAAATAGAATGTCATCCTGAGGCTGTCCACACTGTCTATCCACTTGAATAAATTATCCATATTGTGTTATTTGGATAGGAGTTTAGTAGAATAATAACTGGAAGATGCTCACATGATTTGGGGTCCAAAATGATCATTGGATGCTGTGAAGTTTGTGCATTCTCTGTATCAATAGCAATGGACATGTACACGAACACACATGCACCTTATCAATCTGCTTCAATATTAGGAGTAATGGCACAATGGGAGTTTTTCTGAAAACTAAGTTCCTTGCACGCCTTTCACATGTCCTCCAAGTTCTCTCTTTGAGTACTGTTCAGCCTGAAATACTCAGTAAGCAGTAATTTCGTCTGTGATCTCCTTATTTGCTTGTAATCTAATACTGTTCCAGGTGAGAGCGACTTCAGGGGCTACGTGGCTTGGTGCTCGACTCCTTTTGTTTTACTTGAGGCTGGCTTTGGGAAGCATAGTAAAGAATTGCTACCCAACTGTTAGTGATATCTATTTCCGCATTTGGTCTTGCTATTCACATCCAAATGTTGCATCTTATTTCGCTGCATCTTGCCTTGCAGAAAACTGAGAGAGTTGATGATTGGCTTATTAATGAAATGCTAAGAGCTGTATCCTTGTCATTAGTGAAAGCAAGCCTTTTTGTATTCATTCCTGCAGAATTTAATTTGACTTTGTTAGGCCTTAACACACACAAAAGTCTTATGATCCTGGTGTCCTAGTGGTACTAGAAAGTATTTTCAGTTTCAATCTTTCACTTGCTCTTAATTATCTCTTGGAAGGCTTCGAAGGCAAGGTTCTAATCATACAGGTAAAATCTCAATATAGTGGAAATATTACAATTTTGTGTTTTCTCTTTCTTTTCTTGCTTTGCATAGCTTGATAGTCCAATTGAAATGCTGTGTATAAGCTATTGGTTGATCTATTTGCTGTAGGGAATGAAAGATCCTATAACTGACTCCAAGTCTAAAGTGGCTATGCTCAAAGAACACTGTCCTGGGGTTGTCATCACGGAATTGGATGCTGGTAGTTTTATCACCCTGTCATCAAGTTGATGTTTATTTCAATCTTTTCTGCGAACCACTAACCAGAGGTCCTTAATTTGATTGTCATTTCAGGCCACTGTCCTCACGATGAGAAACCAGAAGAGGTAAATTCTATAATTTCTCAATGGATATTGACAATAGAAAGTCGAGTTCTCTCTCAAGCCTGTTCATAGTTTGTACATAGCTGCGTAGCCCAAAGGAGACATCATTTTCATTCCCACGTCGTTGCTTTCTTTCTCGATTCTTTTGATTCTTTGGCCTCATCCCTGAATGCAGGGCCATTTATTTGCATGATGTAATGAATACTGTAAATCACACATGCTTGAGTTTAGCATTTGATTAACAACTTCTGATTCCAGAATTAGATCACTGAAGTGTTTTTTGTTTCATTTGGAAGTTAATTATTCAAGTTTTTGTAATTATATCTTCAAAAGACATGGTTTTCTCAAAAAATACGTTTCCGATTTTTGAGCACCATTGACTTGGCCCCGCCATTTACAATATAAAGAGAAGAGTAGTGCTACGTGGCACGAAGCCAGCCGTTAACAAGTGTCATGCCATGAAAATGGAACGAAACTATATAGATTGTTGTCTATTTTCCTGTAGCTACCATAAAATATGCTGTTTTGAGTATTTTTTTGAAATAGTTTTTTTATAAAGCGATGTTGCGGCAAAAATTTTTAAGTGATTTTTTTAGAAATGATTTCAGTTTAGTCCTTAACATTCTAGGTTTGTACGAAATAATTCTTTTTAACTTCAATTTGTGTTACATCTAGGTCCTTGAATATAGAGAGAGGAGATAGAAGGGAAGGTTTATTTTTCTGAGATGTCATAAATTTATAAATATAATAGAAATTGTTTTTTATTTGGAAATGTATTAAAATAATATATAATTTATTTTTTTAAAATTTATTTTTGATTTCATCATATCAAAATTTTTAAAAATATAATTGGATTGCAAAACTAAATGAGGTTTAAGTGATTTTTTGAAAATGATTTCAGTTTAGTCCTTGACATTCTAGGCTTGTACAAAATAATTCTTTAAATTCACTTGTGTTAGATGTAGGTCCTTGAATGTAGAGAGGGGATAGAAGGAGGGGCTAAGATGAATATCAGAGTTCAAAATGAGTTTTTACATTTTTTTAGAGTATTTTTAGATGAAAATAATGTATAAATTGTGTGCGCTCATATGATCTCTCTTCAATGTTGCAATGGTTCAGGAAGCAACTATGGGTTTGCACAGTGCATAAAGACTGATTAAACCGTTCTTTCTGGTGAGGACATAATTCTGCTGAAAGGAGTTTCATCAAGCAATGATTATTAATCAAGAAAAATTCTACTAACCATCACCAAGGTCCACAAAAATAAAGCTTTTATTATTAAATCTGACTCGGCTTAGAACTTTAATTAAAACTGATTGATTTTTTAAAAAAACTTTTTTAAAACAAAATTGTTTCTACTGTTTTAATTTTTCTTTTTTTGAATTAACGCACCAGACTTGTCATTTGTGCCCGGTAGACCCCCTATAACTATGCATAGAATTTGGAAAACAGAATTGGCATAGCATGGAGACTTTCCACCTTCTACACCTTATGCATTGTAAAATGTTATCCTGTTTCTGATTCCAAGCTTCAAAGCGCATTTGTTTGACTTGGTATCATATCTAGAAGGAGAGTGCATTATGAAGCAATCAAATATGAGAAAGAACGAAATGATGGATTCATCTCACCATTCTGGTACGTATCGCTGTTGGCCTGCAGCTAATGCTGTCTGCTCAATGGAGGTACTGTGGTGTTTTACAATTAGCTGCTCTGGAATTCATGGCCATAAATTTATTGTGGTACTAGAGAAACAAGGAAAAAGATCAGAGAAAGTACAATTGATACATTACCTTGAATTTCAAAAATGTTACAAAATTCCAACATACATGAAAGCTGCAGGGGGCCCCCCCCCCCCCCCAAAAAAAAAAAAAAAAGAAAAAAAAAGAAAAAGAAAAAGAAAACCCTCAAAATTCAATCTTAAGCATAAACTTGAATGGTACAATGAGACCATAACAACAATTATTCACACAAATCATTGGATTCGATCCGACTCTACAAAATCATAGCCCACTTAAAAAAACGAGAGCAATCCATGCAATAACCTCATCAAAACCTTCTGTGTCACAAAGAATATATTGCTGCAACCATGCATACTCCAAAGAACACAACATTGTTCAGAACAGTAAAGCTTACTGCCCCAGAAGTATCCGCAGGAGATTCTGGACTCGCTGCAGCTTTGGATCTCTTCTTTGACTTTTCAGGTGCTGGTGCTGGAGTAGGAGGTTTAGGTGTAAAGATATCAAGAGGAAGAAGCACCTTGTCAACCTGATAAACAGCTAACTGGTTATCAGTGTAGATAGTGCCGGATACGCTTGTATTTGTAAGCCCTGTGGTTATATTCACAGAGTTTCCTGTGGTGGTTACATTAAGCTCTAACCTGCCACCTGATCCTGCTTGTGTGGTCAGAGGGTTGCTCACAGTCTGGAACTGGGAACTTGATAGAAATTGTGGTATAATGTGAAACTGTACTAGCTCAGCCTTTTCTTGATCGCTTAGGGAGTTGAGGGTGCCTGATTTGAGACTTGAAAATGCGTTATCGCTAGGTGCAAAGATGGTTATAGCATTGTTTGTGTTGTTGAGCTGACCATTCAATGTGACATCCTCTTGAGTGGCTTTCAAAAGCCTGATAAAAACGCTGAACTGACCACCTTTTTCTAGGACTTTGGTGACGTTGGTTGGACCAGGTGGTGCTGGGGCTGCAGCTGGTGACTGAGCTAGGGTTGGAGGGCAATGAAGAAGGAAGAATAGAATAAAAGAAGCTGAGAACAGAAATTGTGGCACCATTTTAGTGGTTTTTGGATGAGGTGGGCTATATTGCTGCTACTAGCTACAAGTATTTGATGCATAGAGAGGGGACGGAGAGGGTTTTTATAATTATAGCGGTGGAAGATTAGAGTTAGGTGTAATGTACAATTTTAGTTCAGAAACTTAGCTGTTAAATGGCTTATCTTACTTCGAAGGTAAAGGGAAATCAGTGGAGAGAGAGCAACAAACACTGTTGCAACAACTAGTTTGCTTAAAAACACAGAAAACAGGAAGGAAAGAAATAGCAAGTGGGTGTCTTGACAATAAGAATGTGCATTATTTCCTTTGCTTTTACCTGAGAACGTATTTTGGGTGAAAATTGATAATATTGCTTGCCACAATCTTAAGAAAGAGTGATGGTGGCATGGTGTACCGACCACATCAATGTCATCCTCTGACCATAAATTATATGTTCTCTACAACTCTGATTGCATCTTGTGGGTTCCCTCTCCATTGACTTACATTTCTTTTGCCTTCTTAGGTAAGCTAAACATGAAATCCCACCAAAGCTAACAGGACGTAGAAACATGATCAGATTTGCAGCTGAAAACTGATTCAATCATGTTGATTTTCTCCAACTCCCTTTGCAGCTCGTTTTTATGCATTTTATTCTGGACAATATGTTAGCCAAGATCAGATAATAGATTTCTGCATTCTTTTTAAGATAATGTTCCTATTTCAGTACCGTGACAATATACACAGTTTGTCGAAAATGAGAACTGAGTTAGGCTATCACAGTTCTAGGATTTGAAAAAATCAGAGAAGCCGTATATACTGAACTTGTGCAGGCTGAATTTGCGAGGGATTTTTATAATCGAAGTTCTTGGTGAACCGATGCATCTCTATTGGTGGTATGTTCCTGTTCTAATTTCGCCGTTTACTCATCCGAAAACTCATCTACTTGACTGTTAGTTGTTTAACGCTCATCTAATGGTTGTTGCTCTCTATCTCCAGGCTATTTTAGCTCTTGTTGCGTTCTTTTGCCTGCTTTAGCTCAGTCTGCTGTCCTTACCAACGGTGCTGGACTTTTCAGTGTCCTCCAAGTTGCCTCTCTGAGTTCTGTTCAGCCTGAAATATTTGCACTGCACAGTAATTTCTTCAGAGATCTTGATATTTGTTAGTAATGTAAAGATGTTCCATGAGAGACCGAATTCAGGGGCAACATGGCTGGGTTGAACACTGGAACCGGAAGCATTACAAAGAATTGTTATCCAACTGTAAGTATTCATCTATTTCCACACTGTTCTTCCAGTTCACATCCAAATGTTGCAGGGATTTCCTTTTTTACTGCCGTTCGCCTTGCAGAAAACTCAGTGAAATGCTAAGAGCTATATCCTTGTTTCTAGCGACGCATGCCTAGTAGAGATGTCTCTTAAGACTGTTCATACTTTGTACATAGCTGCCTAGCACAGAGGAGACATCATTTTCTTTCCCTCGTTATTACATTCTTCCTTGATTCTTTGACCCCATCCCTGAATGCTGGTATATTTGATATCATAACAAATAGTGTAAATAACACATGCTTGGATTCAGTACCTAGATAACATTTTTTGTTTCTAAAATCAGGTAACTGAAGTTATATTTGTTCCATTGCAAGTAGGCTATGGATACAGGCACCAATGACTTGGTTATAGGCAGTGCCTGGTTTAGTGATAGTGATGACACCGTGTTTTTTTTTTTTTAAATAAATTTTTTTCTTTAATTGTTTTTAATATTTTCAGATTTTAAAAATATTTTTTAAATAAAAAACATTTTAAAAAATAAGTACTATCACAAACAATTTGAAACAATACCCAGAACAAACAAATGCCTGTGTAAAGAACATCAGTCCTTTTGACAAGTTCTTACCATCCGTCCTTAAAAAAATTAAGTCCAATTCTGACACCAACTCTCTTCATTGTTGCAATGGTTCAAAAAGTAGGGGATGGGAAGAAGCATTTAAGAAAAATCGGGAAATTCAATCCTCTTTTTGGGAGCAGACATAGTTCTTCTGAAAGGATGTGTACTATCACCATGCAAAACCATTTAACATGAAAAATATCAGCCAAGTATCAAAAACCAAGATGAAGAATTTAAATGCTATTTCTTTGTTTTTTTTAATGAATTAAGAAAGATAAAGTAATTGGTAAGAGATGAAGGCTATATAAAAAACCATGCTCTACAGAAAGAAATCAGCTAGGAGCCAAAGGAGCAGAAGGCTATATCTAGTTAATCCACTCGAATTTTTTTAGTTAATATTATTCAAAAAATCAGTGAAATTCCGCCTCTTCGTTTGCAATTACAACAAAAAATTACATCAAATAGCTAACATCTACAAACACTCTAATATGTTTGTCAGATGAGATCGAAGCAAGGATTAAAAAAGAGCTGCGCTCATTCACATCTCAGTCCATGCCAGGTATTAGTGAGTGCTTAAATGATTGTGCTATTTTTCTCAAATTCAACAGGACTGCCAGGACAGCTTACCTTGACAACTTCTGGTGATTGGTCAGTCGCAGTTACCCTGCCATTCCTGGCTCTATCATCTTCCACATGACATAACATCTTGTATCTTCCATACACAAACTATTATCTTCCCATACTTCCCTTGAGATTTATTTTGGTTGGTTACAAGCAGAATGGCTCCTACTCATCTCCTACCAACTACCAACCTTGATTCTTCCAAGAAACATGTAATGTCAGGAACGATCCCTCCATCACAATGCTTTAAAATCCCTTCCCCTACCAGATCGTTTAATAATTCAGCTGGTTCTTTGGATCCACCATGCTGCAACACTTTTGTTCGAAGAGCAGTTCCTGCAGTTAATGAAAGTGGATCCTCTTGGCATAACTTTTTCCATATGGTTGCAGCAAAACATTTTGCATACAAGTAGCTATAATAACCTGCACAGATCAAGCGAAAATCATCTCAGAACTGTATCAACTGATATTAAACTTTGCTTGAGAAGCATCTTTGAAGTATTATATTGTTTACTCCTTATCATGTGTTTTGGGTTGGGGGATGGCGCTTGAGCCAAACCTAATGGCTTGTTATTCTCAAGTAATTTATGAATTCGGATCATATTGATGTACAAAAACTTTTTGCACACAGTGTATGTCCATGCACATGGAAGCAAACAAATTCAAACACATAATTATCAACACAGAAAATTCACGTGCTCAAAGATCACACCTGCACCATAATTTACAAGATGGCTGAATCTGATCTGCCAATTTGTACCCTCCACATGTTTCCAGCTGGTGTGCTGCATTTTGAATTCAGCAAGAATAGAGCTCATATCATTGGGTAAAGCTGGTTGTTCTCCAAAAAGTGTTTGGTCAGCCAATGCGTAAAAAACCTATTTAACACCATGAGCAAACAAAATTTCGTAAAACTTTTTTCTTTGCTTGTGTATAAAATGTGCTAACAGGAACCATTCTTAGGAAAATAAACCTGGCGTTGCAGTTCAGTTGCAGCAAACATATCTCTGGCACCTTGCATGGACTTCACCAACTTCTCAGGTATTATTTCACCAGTTGAGTAGTGCTTTGCAAATGTCCTTAATACTCTGTAGTCCCAGGCATAGTACCTAGGAATGACACCAAGAGAAATTTCAGGTTGATTACCACAAACACAATAAACTCACTCTCAGTGCTCACACACATAAATATAAGCATGGAACAGGTTATTTCCAGCCATGTTAGAACTTTGAATGGGATAGAGGCGGCGGTGAGTATGAGGTGCGCCAACTTAGGAAGTTAAGAGTTATATAAGTGAGATATTCTCCAATATATTGGAATTGAAATGGATCACTTCAAGAAGGAAGTTAGAAGAGATTAATTAAAAATCTTGGAATATTTATTATGATGCATGTGACATGACACAATCACGAAATTCTAAGATATCTGAAAGCAATTATAACCGTGATAAAGAGGGGAAAGGGTGGATGCAAATGATGATGGGAAACATAATTATTCTTAATATATTTATGTCACACGCTGCTGAGCTAAATTGAGAACATTAGACGGTTTCTTTTGGGACCAACTCTTGATCGAGCATTCTTATTGGCTAAAAATGATTTCAGGACACCCATATACGATCAAATCACCTAAAAACATGAACTATCCATCCACTTTTTATTTAATGTATCAACAGTATTATAATCTCCAAAAGCAATGGAGATAATCCAAACAACAAAAACAAGAAGAAAAGGTGGATGACAATTAAGAAATTGCAATATTCTACTCACTCAAAGAGGTTTGAAGGCATTTCAGCAAAGTCAAGAGCCACCCTGGTGCCTGAGAAATGCTGGTAATCCTACAACAATAATCAAGAGATGATTGTAATTGAGCATAAATCGATGGCCATATTACTTTGCTTTGCAGTAAGCTATCAACAACATACCGTTCTCGAGAACAATGAATGGAGAGCATGTCCAAACTCATGGAATAGAGTTTCTACATCCCCATGATTAAGTCTCACTGTTGATGAACCGGGTGAACCAGAAAAATTGCAAAGAAGGGCCACAACCTGCAGTATAACCAAGACTAAGCTAAATGAGAAGGGGGAAAAAAAACTGAATCAATCTTCAGTGAATCTATGGAAAAATTCTCTCTCTAAGATCTTACAGTTTAGGTGTAAAACATAAATTCATGCTTAAATCTTTTAGCAAATGAACAAAACCACAGCCCTACATAATTAACTAACTAACCCCTTTTAGTTACAAAAATTCACCCAAGAGTTTATACTTTCTAAAAGTTTACATAATTATCATAAACCACCAACCTACGTGCTCCAGGTAAAAAAGTGAATATTGAAGAACGATACCTATTAACTGAACATTCAACAGCCCTAGCATGATGTACCAGATACTAAAAAAAAAGCTTCATCAAGGGAATATTTAGGGAAAGCCAGGGTTAGTTATAAGTTCATCTTTCTCTGGTCTTGATAAAATTCCAACACAAGAGAACATTCTTATTTATGTACTCAGGTAGAACTTTCCAATTGAAAAAGTTGGAATTCCAAATTAAAATTAATTGCGAAACTATGAAAGTACTACTTTGTATGATATTTGGAAAAACAAAAGAATGCTTTGACCAAGGATGACAAAATCTATTAGCATACAGGAAGTTGGTATTCTGTCTCAGAAATGCGGCAGCCTCCTTTAACTGCAAAGTTAGCACAACCTGGATATTTTCCTTTCCTGGAGTACAAATCAAGGTATAGATATCCCAAGTCACCCTGAAACAAAAATATAATGCCTCAGCTATATTCAACAATGTCAAATCACATGAGCATAAATAAAAACTGTATTTTATGCCTCCAGAAATGGTAAAAAAAAGCTGCCAGTGGATGTTGCCAGAAAGTAAGGATTTATTGAGAAGTTCATGAAATTTGGCAGTAAAAAGTAACGGATCAACTTTTTAATCATTTTACTGAAATGGCAGATCAATGGCAGCATCTAAAATAACATGAAATGATCTGAACGATTGTATGAACATCAGACAGAGTCAAGGCAGCAAGAGCTCAAACTTCAAGACATTTAGCCACGTGAAGAGAGTACAGAAACTGGCCTGGCTGCATAAATGTCTCTGAGTGAGAAGTAGCATTTTATTTACAGATACTAAAGAATGTGTTTGTTTCAACTCCACTGTAGTGAAGTAAGATCTCAATACCCTTTGACTCAAACAAGTCCAACATGGGTTAACCATAAAACTCAATGGTTTTTGTATCCCTTCGGGTGCAGTTACCAAAGATTCGAAATGGAGCTTAATTTAAAGAAGGTTTAGTAATCCAATTATGATGGGTTATGCATGAATTTTCTTAATTCTGGAGAGGGGGAACTGATGTTTTGACAATAGTAGGATATATTGCCATCATGGACTCACCAGGAACAAGCGTGGAAATATTTTAACCGGTCAAACTCATGTATAATTCGATGTAACACACACACACACACACACACACACATGAGAACAGGGCAAGAGAAAATATGAATTATATAAACACCTACAGAATTATCATTACTTTTGTTAGAATGGTTTCCAATATTCATAAATCTGGACTTAAAATCTTCCATGTATATACCTCTTCAGGATGATGAAGAGACATTTTAAGCACATCAGGGTGCCACGATTCACCTGGTGCCATGGGGACGTTGCAAAGCATTGCACCAAATAATGAGTTGACCAGCACTTTCAAACCTTCAATACATTGTGGCAGAGGAAAATATGAGGCTACAATCTGCATCAAATAGGAAAAAATATCAAGATACAAAACCTGTCATTAGAAAGAGTGATGGAGAAGGACATCAGAAAACAGGCTCTATACTGAAAATATAAAGGTCAAATACTTCAACTTTGGAAAGTTACCACTCTGCATTCACAATGGCAACCATGAGGATATCTATTCATGAAAAAGAATTACATAAATAAAAATCGGATGGGTATGACTTACAGAAGAATCCAAATTATGAGCAGAGGATTTCATCATTGCTGTATAGTACGTCTCATCCCAGGGCTCCAAATCAATACATCTTTGACCACATTTCTCTCTCTTAAAATTCTTAATTGCCTCAAACTCCTACAGGGAGATTGACTATTCATTTGAGTGCAAAAAATGTGATTCCAACCACAATGACAAAGTATTCTAATCCACTCTTCACCATTATAACTATAGAGAACAGAATACCTCATCAGCCCTTGGCCTAACCATCTTGCTCATTTCATGCAGAAATGAAATCACAACCTCAGGTGATGAAGCCAAGTTTGGTTTCACAACAAATTCAGCATAAGATCTGTATCCCATCATCTGCATTGACCAAGTAAAAATTTAACTAATTTTGAACTGCAGGATTAACATCAAAATTCAAAACAATAACATAGATTTCTAAAGTTTTAATTGCTAAAGCATCACCATTTCTGTTTGGTAAAACAAAATGCATGCTGATTAGAGACACAAAATTCTGAACTGAGTATATATCCACAAGAAGTCTTTATGCCATGCCCTATTTGGGGTTCACACTGAACATAAAAAGACTGAAGAAACAACCCAATCTTGGAGGGATGACTTCTCCAAGACAGTAAATCCAAGGTCTTCAAATAGATGCCAGAATAAGAAAATCAAATGCTTAAAATTACTTTTCAAATGCAACCACTTGTGTAGATGATCAGTGCCTGATTACATCATACATGATTTTCAAACACTTCAGATACTGATAACAACCTGGGCCAGTTCATGACGAGCTGCAGCAAGTTTATCAAGTACTTCAAGGTTTGCATGTGGGACAGAGTTTCCTTGGATATATGCCATCTTCCTAACCTGAAAATAAAATTAAAAAAAAGAAGGAAAAGAACTATGGAATTTAGCAATAGCAATGGAGTAATTTCATTTGTACAATAATGACTAGAATATCGAAGCAACAAATAGTAAAATCCAGGAGCAAGAAGACACATCATACAAACTCAACTTTCCAAACAGGAAGAAAACAAGACTGCCAAATATTTGCAACCAACAAGCTGAAAGTACCTCTTCATCTGAGACCCAATGCATCACAGAAACTAGCGTACGGTGATCTGTTGTTATTCGCAGTCCTTTTTCTTTCATGTTATTCCATGACCCTAATGATCCCGAGGAAGTTCCAGAAGTAAAACGGTGAATGGGTTTTAGGAGATGGTGTATGTGTTTTGGGATGCGAGATGCTGGAAATATATCCACATAACCTGGATCAATAGTAATATTTTCACCAAACCTGACAGAATACGCACAAAAGGTATAAAACAGGATAAATAACCAAAGCAAATAGATGTAACAAATCAATGAGGTGATTGAGTTATAGAAGAGCCAATTGAGCAAAAGTGATGCAACACTTACTCTCTACTTAGCTGAAGGATGCTTAAATTGAGCTGATTCACTCTAGCTAACTTCTCTGCAAAGCAAAATTAATATGTTCATGATCTGTGGAAGTAAAATTTTAGTAAGTGGAAAATTTGACCACAACATAACTTAAAGTCAACAGCTAATAACTCTATCTAACTTAAATTTATACGTTTATCTTCTATAGAAGAAAATGTTTTACAGGCAGTGGAACAGAAAGTCAACAAAAAAAGGGTATATATACCAGGAGGGAGATGAATCCCGCCCTTTTCAAAATCAATACGTAATTGATTGGCAGCCCTATGAGCCTCTTTTGTGAGCAAATGTCCATCTTTCTCTGCTCTTTTCACCGCAGCATATAAAGTATGATTCGTATTGAGGTACTGTCAGAGGAGAGCATGCCAAAGTCAAGAAATAGCTAATCCACTAACTAGACAAGAATAGAACCAAATTACAAGGCAAGCTGTTAAAGCAATTCAAATACCAAATACATAATTGGTCACCTCACATGTAGATATTCATTAATCCTCATTGATGCCTTACCAGCTGCCTCAACAAATTCCCTGACACATATCAGTGAATAACAAATATTAAGCACATCTACTACACGAGACACATGTTCTGATAAAAGTTAATACTCAAGTCACAAAAAAAAACCTGTCTGGATGAGTATTTCTACAAAGTTCCGCAGAATCCACAACACAACATACCTTTCAAATAAAAACACCACAATCATTCCAATAACTAATAACATGAACAACATAACAAGGATGCAAAAATGCAACGAGTGAAGAGATTACCGTGTTAGAAATCTCATCCATAGCTCGTACAACTTCAGCTGAGGAAGGCATGCTGGAAATATAATTAACCAGCTCCCCTGACCTAATAAACATGAAATTCAACTTAAAACATTCTCCAAAACTCAATTTAAATTCGAGGTCGAAACTTCAAAAAAATAAAATAAAATGTATGATATAAAACTAAATGATATCTCAAACCCTTCTTTTCAATTGCCAAGAAATAAAAAAACTTGAAAATTTCATGCTTTACAACCTCATCATTGTATAATATACGTATTAAACCCCCATTATACACAACCAGAATTCAGACTAAAATAATGTCTTAAAGTTCAATTAAGAAACCAAAAGAAAGCAACTTTACATACAATACCCAATTTTCACTACCATTTAAACTTTCACCTAACCCATTTCAGCTTTAGCATCAAATTACACTAATCACATAACAAAAGCGTTCAAATCCCTTCAATTTCTCACATTTTCTCAGTAACCAAACACATGCAAGAAATGTTTTTGGTTACCTTTCAATGGCATCATCAACAAAACGTTGAAACCCTTTAGGGTTTTTTAAGTGATCAAAACCGTAGAGTCCCGTGGTGGCGGCAGCTCCGTTTAGTTGAGGGGCGACCCGGGTGCTGACGTGACAGGTCAAGACAAGAGTCGGATAGTTCGGTTTGAGCATGCGTTTGTGACAGAGCTCCGCCGCATACCGGCGGATTAGGGCGGACATTGCTTGGTCGTGGTGGTGGTGGTAAGAGGCTTTCAAGAGAGTGGTTGTTGAGGTCTAGAGTTTTTGAAGTGTGAAATTTGGAAGTTACGCCGTCGTGTCAAGAAGGTGCAGGAATTCATTTTTCGGATAACCTCAAATGAATCCCCGTTCTATAACACATTTTCCAATTAAGTCCCCAATCTATATTATTTTCTAATTTTGTCTCAAGATAACCAGGAATTCTCATTTTGATCCTCTCATCAACACACATGCTTGAGAAACTGCTTTGTCCAGCTGCCGACAAAAGAATCCAATTAAGATTATTCGAGGTACATTAAGGACCTAATTAGTTTTGTTCTAATTTTACGAGATGTATCTGAAGAGACCGACATAGATACGAATGGGCCGTGTTTTTTTTTTAACCTGTTCCTCAAGTTATTTTTTATATAAAATAATATTAAATTGATATTTTTAAATATTTATTAATAGTTTTAATGAATTAATAGTAAAATTAAAAAATTAAAAAAAATATTATTTTATAATTTTAAATAAAAAATACTTTTAAAAAGCATTTTTTTCATCCATTACTGAACATTAGTTAGTTAAAAGTATAAATTAGGAGAATTCTACAGCACAGATTCCAGGAGACTCGGCAAAGAGCATGGCCATCTGATCCTACAGACAGCTCCTACAAAGGGCAGAGGTGATGACTTGGAGAGAGAACTGAGAGCATTCTTTCTGTTACCTGATCATAGCTTGTAAGAAAATGCATTTAAGAGGGAATAGCAAATCCTAGATCTCTGTAGCCACAGTCAACAGAAAGAAACAATCTTGCAGCCATAAACGAGAAGTGAATGCAAATTTATTTTGGTTGCTATAACTCATGAATCGATAAAAATATTGAACCTCCTTGTTTGAATTTACAGCTGTAGGATCAACTAGAATAATGTGACCTGGTTTTCTACTTTCTCAACCCTTTTCTTCCTAGGGCTTCTCACTTTTCCCACAGATTTCTTCAATCTTTTTGCTTCTTTTGGTCATAAGAAGCAGCAGAACTTTTCTTGCTTACAGATGTTGATGTTTTTCTTACTTTTGGATCAGAACGATGTGCAGTATCTCCACTCATTTTCCACTTTGAATCCTCAAAAAGACGTCACGTCAGGAACTATTCCTCCATTGCATATTCCCTCACAATCCCTTCCCCTGCTAGATCCTTCAACAATTCAGCTGCGTTTTTGGCTCCACCAGGCTGCAACAGTTTAGAGTTCTAAGAGCAGTTCCCGTGGCCAGTACTGAAAGTGGACCCTCCTTGCATATCTTTTCCCATATAGCTGCACCAAAACATGCACCATACAAGTATATCAACACGACCCTGATCATTCCTAATATTTTCATCGAACCTGAGAGAGTGCTTACGAAAGTTATATAATAGGACCACACAATCACATTGATGTAATAAGATGAAAATCCCATGACGATATAAAAAAGCTGATTGAGGATCGAAAAAACTTTTGCTATATATACTTAAATCCCAACACAGTCGATCACATTCTGATTCTAGTTGTTGCAGCTTCTCTAAAAAAAAAAGGAAGAAGAAGAAGCAAAATGGCTTGTTTGTTTTTCATCAGAAAGCCAACTATGACAAGGAATATACCAGGATGGAGATCAGGTCCGTCAAGAAAGTCATTTCAGAAGCGTTTTGCAGCCCCAAGAGCCTCCCTTGGGAGTAAATGTCCCTCTTGTTCTTTTTAACCGCAGCATATATAGCACGACTGCCATCAAGATGCTGTATGCCGACGAGTGAGCATGCACAGCTAGCAAAATTGGTTACAGGAAATAGCTGATGAAACTGATATATGTTTTAATTAAAATAATTGGTTCAACTAATCATGTGGAGTAAGCTAGTGTTATCTACACAGAGTGGAGTAGAACGGCGAACAGAAGAAACCTATCAAATCAAACACCATAATTGCTCCAAGAATTAATGAGGTTGAAATTAACTGATAAATTAGTCCAGAACAATAGAACAACCATGAAAAATTACAATATGATCAAGAACCTACCGTGCCTAAAATCTCTTCTACGGCTCGTATAATTTCAACCGATGAATGCATTGTGGAGATATAATTAATCAATTCCCCGCACCTAACACACAACATATATTTGAAAAATTAACCTAAACCTCTCATAAATCAAACCAAAACTAATTTTCACAAAAGAAACAGACAAATAAAAAAACTTAAGCTTTGACATAAGATATATATAGATGACTTGAACTAAAACCATGTCAATACAAAAGAACCATAAGAACATCACATCACACGTAAAAAATCTTCAAATCCCCTGGTTCTGTCACATATTCTCAGCACCCAAACATATGATATAAAATATACAACAATCAAGGTGAAAATGAGTTGGAAAATGAATTCCCAACCCCTAAACCCCTGCTCCTATTTTCCTGGGCATCGCATGCAGTGGTGGCCGGATCTGGATTCTTAGAACCAGATGAAATGTCGTGCACTTTCGTTACGTCAAGAATTTTTTCTCCAGCATAGAATGAGAAGTAAAGCTAGTCTCCTACAAAGAATTCTCATATACGTTATAACATTTCATAAAAAAACTTAAAAAGAAAAAAGAAAATAAAAGGTAGTACCGTCGAAGTTTTTTTTAAGAAACTAGAAGGGCAATATTGAAAATTCCAAACTATAGGGGTAAAACAGAAGTGTAGCCTATTAAAAGAAAAATTCTCTTCGCGGCAAGTACGTACAAAATTAACAGAAAACCTCCCAGCATCGTGTCACCCTCTGTAGCTCCATTTCCCGCAAAAATCTCCTCTCTTTCTCTATCTTTCAAATCCTCTCGCTTTCTCTTTCTACGTTTTCTCTCTCTGTCAAATCCTCTCGCTTTATCTCCTTAACATTCTCACTCTACACTCACAATGCAATGAAGAACCTGATCGATTCAATCAGTACCGATTTGCATCCATGTCGACAACCAATCACCATCATGAAGCTCCTTCATCGTCGTCGTCGTTAAAAACGATGCCGTTTCCTTCACCATCGACTCTCAATTCCTCCTCCTCCTCATCTCCTTCCTCTTTCAAACTCCGAAAAATCCCTCCCATTCCAATCCGCCGAATCCAGAAACCCGAGGCGCCACTGAACGACACCGAATCAATCAACAATGACGACGGCGATGACACAGATTGCGGTGATAAAAATGACAAGGAGAAATTGGAGAAGAGAAATTATAAAGCGGACGAGAATTCGCCGATAATTATGGCGTCGGCGCTCGGGTTGAATCATATAAGGACACGTTCCCTTCCGATTCCTTCTCCGCTTAGGTTTTCGTCGTCAGCTGCTACGCCGTCGTATTTAGGGAATGCTCAGGTTAATAATAATAATAATGATGAGGTTAAAACTGGAGTCGACACGAGGCTTAATGGATCGTCCTTTGAACCAGGTAACTAACTAACTAATTATGTGATTTTGAATTTTTTTTACATAATTAATTCAGATTTCAATTATTGTTTGCTAATTTTTGCATGGTACCCATCCCATGTATTCATGTGTAGTTGCATCCAGCACGACTTTTATATACCTTCATGTGGGACCCACATACCATGAGTTCAGGAGTTAGGCTTGTGTGGGATTCACGAAAAAATATTAGATATATCAGAAATTGTAATTTGTTTTTTTACAAAATTCACTATGAAATTTATTTATGAATGTTAATTTTATGCAAGAACTCAATGCAATATTTAATAATTCCTTTTTTAACAACTGTAGATTAGTAAAGGGAATAAATTGTAATGTGTTTGTTAGTGGAGGATTTATGGTAGTTTAATTAAGTTCTTTTTTGGTTTAAATACAGGGAAAAAGATTTCGTGGGGTGAAGCGAAACCATTTAGAGCTCATTCGCAACTCAATCCAGCAATGGAGGTAATGAATTTGGTCATGTTAGTTGTAGTTTGATATGTGTGATAAGAGTGTGTATATGTTCATGTTAAGTGGCTAAGCAAAATTAAATTTGTGTTTTCTTTTTGGGCAGAGCAATCATGCAGCATTTTTTGCAAAGGAAATCCAGTCTCCGCGTTTTCAAGCTATATTGCGTGTTACAAGCGGTAGGATGAAGAAGAGTCCGGATATTAAGAGCTTCTCTCATGAGCTTAATTCCAAAGGGGTTAGGGCTTTTCCAGTTTGGAAGTCCCGCGCATTTGGTCATATGGAGGTGCATAGGCTTTGTGCTTTCTGTTCCAACTTTTTTTTTTGTTTGTATTTGCTGTCCATTTGCCTTTGAAAATTTGATTGTTTGGTAGAAATAACTTGATTTGTGACACTCCTAGGAAGTTATGGTGGCAATCAGGATGAAATTCATCAGGTTAAAAGAGGAAGTCGATTCTGATTTAGGTATATTTGCTGGGGATTTGGTGGGTATACTTGAAAAGACCTCAGACACTCACCCCAAATGGAGAGAGAGTTTGGAGGACTTGTTGGTTGTAGCTCGACAATGTGCAAAGATGTCTTCTAACGAATTCTGGGTGAAAGGTGAGGGTATCGTCCAGAACCTAGACGATAAGCGTCAAGAGCTTCCAATGGGGATTATCAAACAAGCACACACCCGGCTTTTATTTATCCTCACTCGATGCACTAGGCTTGTGCAGTTCCAAAAAGAGAGTGGTTATGACGAAGACAAAATTCTGGGCATTCATCAATGTAGTGATCTTGGAGTTTATCGTGAACAGATTATTGAAATTGCACAACAGGACTTTAGCGGTCCATTGGTGGGTTGGAAGACAGCGGGTGAGAAGCAGAGAAAGAAATCCCGTGGTATTGAGCAAGACACTCAAGTTACAAAGCAGGATCAAGTAGATCAGTCTTTGGAGGTTGGCACTGCAAAAAGTGTTGATTCAACTGCAAGCAGCTTTAGGATGTCATCTTGGAGGAAACTTCCATCCGCTGCTGAGAAAAATCGGAAGGACACTGATGTTGTTCAAACACCTTTCAAGGATAAATCAGAACCACTACTTGATAGAGATGATTATTCTGAAAATCTTGAAACTCCAGACCATCCTCCATCCCCAGGAACAAAAAGAGTTTCTTGGGGACTCTGGGTGGATCAACACAATGTTGCATATGAAAATTCTATGATATGCCGGATCTGTGAGGTTGAAATACCGATTGTACATGTAGAGGAACACTCTCTAATTTGTACTATTGCCGACAGATGTGACTTGAAAGGCTTTACTGTAAATGAAAGACTTGAAAGAGTTGCAGAAACTCTTGAAAAGATACTGCGCTCATGGTCACAAAAAACCACACCAAAAAGTACACCAAAAAGATGCGATACTCCAAGAGTAAGTCCTGAGGTTGAAAGAGTGCCCACATCAGGTATTCATGAGGTGTCAGATGGGTTATCACCAAAACGAAACAACTTTTCTTCTTGCTGCTCTGAAGAGATGCTTGATGTTGTGCCTGATTCTTTTGTGATGGAAGATCTCAATGTTTTTCCAGAAATTTCATGTGAAGCACGTTCCACTCAAACACCTGATGCAGACAAAATAACCTCATCAAGAGAAAGCTTGACACCACGATCACCATTATTAACTCCACGGACTAGCCAAATCGGTTTGCTATTGAGTGGACAGAGGACAATAACAGAACTTGAGGGTTGTCATCAGGTATGTAGTTGTGTTAAACTGTTGTTCTGGATGATTCACCCTGGTTAGGGATTGATCTTCTTCTGAACATATATTGGTTATCTTTGTTAGTATGGTATCTGCCATAATCATTTTCATTACTAGCCTTGCTTTTTTTTGTTGTCATATTCTTTTAGTTGTTTCATGGTAGAAAGATTAAAATCTCGTGAACTCGAATTAGATGGCTTCAGCTCTAAAGTACTTTATCACTAGAATTGTTCATTGGTTCTACCTTCAGCTTCTCACTTAAGATTGCTCCATCCTTTTCCAAGTAAATTTTGTTCAGCATCAGGCTAGTAGTAGTTTGTTTGTTTGTTTTTTCCTTTCCTTTTCTGACAAATACTATAATTCAAATTTGACTATTTAAAGTTTCTACCACATGGTTCTTTTCCTATATTAGACAAATAAACCCAATACATTTAGTAATTTATCTTTTTCATCACTGAAAAAACAGATGTTCTTAGTAGTTTCCAATCCATGAAGAATTAGACAATTTGGCAGTTTGGTTTTCTGTGGTTTCCTTGATGCTTGATGAAAAAAGATTTCTTGATGTAAATTGAAGTATATGCATGTGTGCAATGACAAGAAAGCATTTAAATTAAAAAAATTGTTATCACATGTAGGTCGTACAGCCTACAGATCCAGTTGTATTCTACCTTTGATATCTCCTTTCTATAATAACCAATAACAAATGGCAAATGCAGATAATTTTGGTGTCATAAGCAGCAGATCATAATTTTATGTTACCTACTGTTCAACATACCTTGTATTTAAGTGAAAGCAAAATCTGAACACTTATGGCTCAGTCAATTAACTTCTCACTGCAAATCTTCATTCTAGGTTGTGAAATTGAGCACACAATGAAATTTCAGTGAATATGGTCATTTGACTGACTGTTGTTATTTCATTGAGCTCTTTGTTTCTATTTCCTAAATTTTACTGTTGCATGACAGATAAGCAAGCTACTGGATATTGCTCGCTCTGTTGCAAGTCTAAATGACAATGACTATAGTGCACTAGAGAGCATGCTGGACTGTCTGGAAGACCTAAAATATTCCGTTCAGGACAGGAAGGTGGATGCCCTCATTGTAGAGACTTTTGGCAGACGCATAGAGAAATTACTTCTGTAAGTCAGTTTTCAAGTTCAAACCTTGTTATCTATATGAAGCTTTCAGGAAGTTTTCTTTTTAATAATTCAACTTAGCATCTTATCCTATATCTAAAAGAATCCTACTTGTAGCTCTAGTTACCCTATTGCTTCATCTTCTGTTTGTGTGTTCTGGTTGGTTTTTAGTCTGGACTCTATTAATTTTTCTGATTATTAAGATATTAATTACTAAAAGTCCACTAAAATATAAAACAGATTGATGGATAGCTTTCACATAATAATTTATAATGGTTGTTTTCTTGCCATGTGAAGATTTCTTAAAAATGTCATCTTTTGACACACATTCAACAATTGATTAATTTACTTATCATTAGCATCCTTTTGAATTCATTTGTGTATTTATTTTGATTAACCAAACTTTAAAATTTTAAAACTAATCAAATAATTTTAGTAATAGAATCAGTAAAAATAACCTTAAACAACCATCACTTCGAAGTTGTTTACCGAGTACTTCACCAGTGAAAAATTTATTATATTTCTTTTTCTTCAAATCTACAGGGAGAAATATGTGCATCTCTGTACCCAAATAGATGATGAGAAATCGGACCCATCAAATCAGATGGCTGATGAAGACAGTTCTGAGGAAAATGATGCAGTTCGCAGTTTGCGTACAAGTCCTGTTAACATGTCTTCCAAAGACCGAACCTCTATAGATGATTTTGAAATAATAAAACCGATCAGTAGAGGGGCCTTTGGAAGGGTTTTTCTTGCCAGAAAAAGAGCTACTGGGGATTTGTTTGCTATAAAGGTTAGCATTTAACAACACCATGAAAGTGGCTGTCATAAATACATAAATGCATAGAACATGCTTTCTTAATCTTTATGATTGAACATGTGAAATTGACTATTGTCCTCTTGGTAGATACGATATCAGATGGCCAGGGATTTGCATTCCTCCGTTTTCTTAAAGAATATTGCAAATTCTGATTCAATTCTTAAGAGTCTATATTGTTACATGGTTTTTATATATCTATCTTTGAAGAACCAAATTTCTGTATGATGAGATTGGGGATTAGATAGGGTATAGAAAGTTAGAGGGACGGATGGTACTATGTCTGATTCATGCTTGACTGTTCACTACCAAGATGAGGACAAAAGCAAGGAAGCTTGGATGATAGGCTGTTCCAGCAAAGATTTGCAGGAGAAAAGGTTTCAATCAAGAGAAAAGCTGTCTGAATAGCAATAAATTATAAGAATTAAATACTGTTTTCTTTTCTTTCACTGCTATATTGCAAAGTAATATAGGTTTGTCTTTTGTTTCTAAGAAGGAAGAACTGATATCGAAACAAAACTGCATTGCCTTTTGATTTAATTGGCTTTCCAGTTTTGCTAGCCTTTCTTTTTTATTTTTCTAATTCCATTATTTTGTATCCCTTATCTTTTTTATCCCTTATCTTTTTCCTCTTGAGAAAACACATGGATCTCCAATTCTTCCTTTTTCCCTGAATCAATTTGTTTTTTCTTTACTACCTTTGTTTATCAGTAGATCTGCTCTCCTAACCTATTTGGAAAGAGACATACTCAGTCAATTCAAACCAAGAGATCATATTATGTATCTTAAATTTGTTAATAATTTCCATCTTGGATTTTTATTATGTTTCAATTTTATGTGGTTATGCATGGTCGTTGTTGGAGACTATTAATGGCGATTTACCACCCCTTTTTTCATCAGCTTCTTGTTTCATTGGGAAAACCCAGTTTTGCTGATGAAATTGAATGCTGAAAAGTAAATTTGAGCTACTGCTTTCAGATTACCATTACAATTATACATAACTGCATGCCAGCCTGCTTGTAAATGTATACGCATCTTTGCAAGCTTGGGAGAATTAAATGCTTGTAAAAGGTTAAATGTGGTCTTTTCTTGATGTAATGATTATTTACTGAATAATTTTTCCAGGTCCTGAGGAAGGCTGATATGATTTGTAAAAATGCAGTTGAAAGTATTTTGGAAGAGCGTAAAATCCTCATATCAGTGTGCAATCCTTTTGTGGTGAGCGTGCATCGTATCATATATACCCATTTTATGGGAGTATTGCATGTGAAAGCATGTTATTCTAATGTCTATGTGATTGTACAGGTTCGATTTTTCTACTCCTTCACATGCAGTGAAAATCTTTATCTGGTCATGGAATATCTAAATGGTGGAGATCTGTACTCTTTATTGAGGAACTTGGGCTGCTTGGATGAAGACATGGCCCGTATGTATATTGCAGAAGTTGTAAGGGCTTCTTTGCATACCTGTGTCTATGGCCTTTTCGTTCAAATATCAATTTATAAAACTTTCTAACAAATGGTACAAATAGTTGGTTTTCTATTTCCCAGGTTCTTGCTTTGGAGTATTTGCATTCTTTAAATGTCATTCATAGAGACTTGAAGCCGGACAACTTGTTGATTAATCAAGATGGTCACATCAAGGTTGATATTTTGAAAATTTTAAGTTTTTTTTATTATTTCCCATCACCTAGGTGGAAAAGGAAACTTCTTCAAAAGTCATATGTGTCTGTCTTTGTGCACACATCTCTATATTAGAAACACATGGGCATGCATGTAGAGAGAGGTTTTCTGTGCTCAATGTTTCATTTAGAAAATAGAAATGCCGAAGAAAGTTCTGTCTTCATATTCTACCTCCCAGAATCTTACATTCCATTAGGACCATAACTGGGTATTACAGGCTTCATGTGTTTTGGTAACATTATATTGTTCTGGAATTGTATTGCGCATTGAGTTATAGGTTCCATATTTGATGGTAGATTGTTGGATTTTAATATAAGAATATTTTTGTATGGTTTTCAAAATAATAGCTGTATGCCACTGCTTATGAGAGATCCATAGAAAGAGCAAAGGTAACAAGAGTTTCATTTTGTGGCATGATGAAGTGTGGACAAATATTCAAATTTATATAGAAGGCTAAAATGGATTTGCCTAATCTGTCATGACCGTGATTAGTGTTCAAGGGATACTGTATTGGAGTCTTCGGTTGAGGTTAAAGGTATATAGTATGTTCAAGAGAATAGGCACGCAGTAGACCTGATGAGAATCATCTCTTCATGCTAGGTCCACTACTAAAATATGTTTAATTGGTGTTGTTAGTTTGGATGCAATTATTATTTTGTAAATTGAATTTTATTTGATCATTATTCCGTATAGTTATTCAATTTGCCAACTAGTTTTTCTATGTTTCTTCTTTGTGTTCCTTTAACAAATACTTTCAAGAATGCTGAATTATCATCCTGTATTTTACTGCAAAGAACATTAAAACAATGCTTTCATTATTTGGACTAGAGTGTTTAATAGATTCTTACATCTATGAAGAACACTCACTGTGCTTTAAAAGATGTTTTATATAGTATTTTAATTGTTTTCTTCTAAATGTCCATTCTGCTACAGTTGACAGATTTTGGGCTATCAAAAGTTGGTCTTATCAACAGTACAGATGACTTATCTGTTCCGTTAGTCAGTAGTTCTGGTTTTCTTGATGATGATGAACTAAAGGATCAATCGTCATCCAAGAGAGAAGAGCGTCAAAAGCATTCAGTTGTTGGCACTCCTGATTATTTGGCACCTGAGATACTTCTCGGCATGGGCCATGGTTAGCAATTTTCTTTTCTTAACTTTGATAGTGCATGTATGATGCATGGTTCTGTTTTATTTACTTATTTATTTATTATATGTTTTTCATCATCGGACATTACCTCCTTGCAGGTGCAACTGCTGATTGGTGGTCTGTGGGTATTATTCTTTTTGAGCTGCTTGTTGGTATACCTCCATTCAATGCAGATACTCCACAGGTAGGTCATCCGAACCTTATGAATGGTTTTGGTCAGCAGACTGAATTTGGTTATTCTCCTTTTTTATTCTTCTATTTATTTCGAGTTGTTGTTGATATTGGTTAAGTTTCTAACTTGGTTGTAGTAACCATTTGTCTATTCCTATTTTGTTAAAATGGAATATGAACTGTACCTTTTATACACCACTGTGGAGCATGTTATGTCATAAGTTACCATTTCTAATATATTTACTCCTAAGTTGTATGCATGCAAAGAGTGTTAGATGGATATGGTATAGATATCTTTAATATATTGTTTTTTAAACTATCTTTGGCTTTTTTATCCTTCAAATTGGAACATGATATGTTGACCTTCTTGGAGAAACTGTTCCTTTTAGTTTCAGAACATTTTATGCGAGTAGCTTGATGTCATACTAATAGGCCATATTTCTTGCAGAAAATATTTGACAATGTAATGAATAGAGATATACCCTGGCCCAGGGTTCCTGAAGAGATGAGCTTTGATGCCTGTGATTTGATTGACAAGTAAGATTGTGTGAAATCCCTAGATGTAACTTGTGCTACTTCTTTCAAGATATAATGGTCTTTGAAGCATATGATTGCATTCACAAGATTATTTGTGTTTCCTACAAGCATAAGCGAGGACAGTTGGCTTCTCTCTGTATCATAAGCTCTTTCATATATTGGAATCAATTCCATTGGTACCATATGTAAATTATGTTTTTGGTACTATCAAGGTCCTCCTTTAATTTATAAACCATTAAATTTCTACCTAATGTCACTTTCAGATTGTTGACTGAAAATCCACTTCAAAGGCTAGGAGCAATAGGAGCTAGAGAGGTAAACTCTTTATGGTCACTGATGAGACTTATTTGCAAGCAGAAATGATTTGAAAATTAAACAGGTCAATTTTCCGGCAGGTTAAGAATCATTCTTTCTTTAGAGACATAAATTGGGAAACGCTTGCAAGGCAAAAGGTTGTCTCAGTTTTATTTTTTAAATATCGCGAAGTCATTGTTTTTTTTTTTAATAGTAGTTATCATCATATCTGAACACTTAGTAAGTTCTCTTATTCTCTCCAGGCTATGTTCATTCCATCGGGAGAAGCACATGACACGAGTTATTTTTTGAGCCGTTATATATGGAATCCAGAAGGTGAAAATGTTCATGGAGGCAGTGACTTTGAGGACTTGACAGACACATGCAGCAGTGGTTCATTCAGCAATACACATGATGACGATGTAAGTACATATTGCAGTTGAAAATTGCTCCTATCTCTTTGCATATATTGCTTTCAGTTCACTGTCACTTGAACATGGCTCTAATCTCACTAGATTATAGTGGTTCCAGCTGCCAACAACAATTATGATTTTGAAATTATTGCTTTTATTGATTTGGTTTAGAAAACCATTATTTTCTATATGATGATTTTTTTTTTAGCAACAAGGTGCTGGGAATTGATTTATAGAAAAAGGTTAAATGCTGAATTCAAATTAAAGCTTAATTTATGAAATATCTTGGCCTAATGGAAAGAGAATGAAATTGGATGGGAACTCATACTTAAAGCTTATCATTGGTGATTGTAGAATGGTTTAAGAAATCTTCCATTTGAAGTCGATTCAAATTGATGCAGGTGATAGTACAAGGGTTAATGACCGAATTTATTCTTATATAATAAGGTAATTCTCCAACACGTTCTTATATTTCTAATTGAGACAATTTTATCCTTGAATACACTGTAAGTTTCTAATCTATCATTTTGGCAAGATTTTCAGGTCAAACCACTAGAATTAGTCACTTGATTTACACGATTATTTTTATTTTCAAAATGCTCTTGTAGGCCAGAAAAAATGAAAGGCTTTCATGTGCAAATCACCTGACTAATTCTAGTGGTTTAGTCTGAAAATCTTGCCAAAAGATAGTTTAGAAACTTAATGTATATTCAAGGATGCAATTGACTCAACTAGGGATATAAGGACATATTTGAGAATTACCCCATTACATAAAGACAGATTGAGCCATTAACCCCTGATACAATCATCAGCTTTATGGGTGCATTGTCTTCTGATTTTACTCTTTTATACCAGGTGGATGGATGTGGTACCATGGCAGGGTTTGGTGCTCCAACTCTTGATGTGAAGTATTCTTTTAGTAATTTCTCATTTAAGGTGAGTCATGCTAGATTTTATTCAACAAGATTAGATGTTGCATGAAATTGAAATCATCTCTCTGTTTTTTTTTTTTAATGAAATATTCTTCAATGTCCCTACATGCTTGCACAATGTATCGATGCACTTTTCTATAAATTTCTGCTAATAAAGTTCTATTATGGTGTTTTAGAAAAAATTCCATTAATCTCCACAATCATTCTTGCCAAATGAGTTTTGACTTTCCCCATTAAAGTTATTGTTATCGAGTACAAACTGTATAGCAGCAGTAATTGAATGATGAGAAATAATTCTTCACGTTATGTCCAAGCTCCTAACGCCTGCTTACTGAGTTAATTTTTTTGCATTTTGAATAAGAATATACTTCTATTTTCAGAATTTGTCTCAGCTGGCATCCATCAATCATGATCTAGTTGTTAAGAGCACCAAGGAAGCAGCAGATGCTTCCAAACCACCAGTTCAATGACATTTTTACGCGGTCGTTTTGGTGAATATATGTGCTTCCACGACCCACACCAATTCTTCATTTGCTACCTGCTGAAGTTCCTAAAAATTTTACACAGTAGCTTTACATGGTCACTTTCATTTTCAGTTCTTTCATCTGAAAATTTCAGAAAGAGGCTTTCCTTGAACAGGAGCAGAGTTTGAAGAAGTAGCCTATTAGGAATGCTACATGCCCCACTTTACAGGTATGTAGCAGCCAAACAAAATGATAGTTCTGCTTTTCCTTATCTCATGGCATATAAGCTTCCGCACAAGAAAGTGGAGTTTTATTGCTGCACCAAACAACAGGTCATGGACATTTTTTATATCTCCACTTGTCCTTTGTACATACATAGATCTTCCTGCTTAGAGAATGAAATTATCTGGCACATATTTTTTCACAAGCTCTCCACGATACTAGGTAAGCTAGACAAAGAGGGACTGAGAGTTTGGAGTTTCCTGAGAAAGAGGAATTCAGTCGACTGGATAGCGCATTTCTCCTTCTGGACACGATAATTATTTTTTTGAAGTTGTGTGGTGCATCTTTAAATGGTACAAAAATTAATTTTTATGCTGATCAAGGTTGTTTCAGTGGAGAAATTCTTGCCTCACTAAAAAGGATAAAATAAGCTTGTTTAATTCTCTGTATAACGTTTAATCCGGGTTGATGTAAGGATAAAATGATTATTATTATAATTTTAAAATTTGATTAGAGGGTTGACTAGGGATAAGGCCCGAGTCACAGGTTGGGTTGACCATTGATCTGGTCAACATCAGGATAAAAATTATTATTATCATAGTTTTAAAATTCAATTCAGGGTCAATTCTGGGAAAGGCTTGGGTCATGGGCATGGTTAACCATTGACCCGAGTCAACGCAAGAATAAAAATAATTATGATCATAGTTTTAAAACTCGACTCGAGGGTCAACCCGGGTTGACCATTGACTCGAGTCAAGTAAGAATAAAAATAATTGTTATTATAATTTTAAAACCTGACTCGGGGGGTCGATCTAGGGCAGGCCTGAGTCATGGGTCAAGATGGTCAGCTTGGATTAACTCAAAATAACATAAAAATAAAAATAATTATTATTATAATTTTAAAATCCGTCTTGATGGTCGAACCAAGAGAAGACATGGGATGGATCACAAATTAAAAAGGTAACTTTAGTTGATTCAAGTCAATATAAAAATAAAAATAATTATTATTATAGTTTTAAAACTCAACTTAAAAGTTAATCCAGGACAAGATCTATGTTATTCATCGAAAAGGTTAGTTCAGGTTACTTCAAATTAATATTTGCATGAAAATAATTATTATTATAATTTTATAATTTAATTTAAAAATCAATCTGCATCAAAATCTAGACCACGAGTCATGGGACTTACACAAGACAAGAGGGTCATCTGTCTAGTGCTCTCGTGTTTAGTCTATATTCCATTCAATATTCATCAGCATTCCAAAAGCTGCCTTAAGAATTTGAAAAGACGTGTTGGGATCCTACCCACAGCTTTCCCAGCAGCTGCACGCTCTTGCTTTCTGCAATTATTATGATCGCACTATACCCAAAGGGATATACTTTTGGAACTTTTTTTCCACCAACTATTGAGAACTACTACAGTGCTTTTGCAAGAGTGCAGTTGAAAAGCTCCTGAAGTACCGTTCCTATCTTCCCTCACATGTGACGTGAGGATTGCCTTTTATGAGTCACACTCCAAAAAAACACAGAAATGTTTATACTTGAATTTGATGGTGACACCGCTGCACTAAACGGACAGTAGGTGAGACAAATACATGATAGTTGCAGGCTGGATCTCAACGTTTTGAAAGTAGGTAGGTAAGGTTTTTTCTCCCCCCCCCCGCCCCTGAAATCCATAAAAGCTTGTATTAGATAGTGACAGAAAAGAAAGTGGCATTTGCTCTTTCTTGTCAGCTTGTATAAACAACATATTTTGCATTTATTTCTTCATTTTCTGCAGATGGTGGTTGGCACAGTATCTCTTTCGGTTTATACAAGCTTTTCAACCATTTTTTTTGTTTTTAAAAAATATTAAATTAATAATTTTTATCCATGATTTTCATGTCATATATAAAAAATCTAAAAAGTAATTATTTTTATATTTTTTCAAAAATTATTTTTAAATGCACTGTTTGCATTCCATGATTATAATCTCACCAACAATTTGTTTAACTCTAAAGGAAATCATGATGTTAAAAAATAATATAAATCATATATCAAGACCTTAACTAACAACTTAAATTATTGGATTGAGATGATTCTTTGACATAGTATTAGAGTCTTAATGACCAAGCGGTCAGGAGTTCAAATCTTATCATCCCCATTTATTTGATAAAAATTAAGCACAAGATAAAATGGGCATGTATAAATTTCAAGCTTAAAGGGCTTGCACTTGAGGGGGTGTGTTAGAGAATAATATAAATTATATCCTGGAACCTCACTTAACAACTTAAACTATTAGGTTAAGATGGTTCTTTCACACATAATTATTTTTTAACTACTTTCATTATCTTTTTAATCTTACTTGAAGTGGATTTGGCAGTATGGATATTCCCTTTTCTAGCTGATTTGGAATGGCTCCAAGTTTCTTGTAACAGACCATTACTCTTTACGCACATGCCAATGATAATTTCACGAAATATCAAGTGTAAAAGTTGATGAATTAGAGCATTAATGTTCATCTTATCGAGAATACTTTCCAAAAATTCTAAAACATTGTTGATTCATGGAATTCATTAGCGGGATTCACTCATTCAATTCATGATGTATTTTATGACGTGATTCTGAGAAGAATATATATTAGGAGAAATTAATATTTTATTTCGAGTGGATTTAATTGATGCCTTGCAATTAAAAGCCCAAGCTTAATGTCTTAAATATGCTTCTACTAGGAAGTTTTTCTTTCTTCTTTTTATTTTTTCCACTTGTGTGTACATAGTATAGAATTCGAGAATTAATACAGTCAATCTAAAATGTAATAAAAAAAACTCATGAAATAACATTATTTTAGATTTTTTTAATTAATATTAAAATGATATTATTTTAATAAAAAAATCAATTCAACATAAAACTTAACTATGTTAAATTTTAAGTTGATGAATCACCGAGTTTACCCATCAATCTTGGTTTTATAACCATTACATACTATCATAGATAATAAGTGCATATATAGTTTTGAAACCTGGCCTGACCCGGCTGGTCGATCCGGGGTTAGAACCGGGCTGGGTTGATGAAAAAAATAAAAAAAGTTATGATTTAATTGTAACCCGTTGACTTTTGTTTTTTTTTTATTAAAATGACGCTGTTTTGAATTATTTTTAAAATAAAAATTAATCCAATTAAAATTTAAAATCCAAACCTTTAACCAGGCTGAATTTAAAAACTATGATCACATATATAAAATCAAAAAGTAACGAGTCAAGTTGCACGACAAGGAATTCGATGGTCCCAGAATAATTGATGATCCAATCTACATTTTATATAACCCTGCTAGCTAGCCATAGCCTGCACCACTGGTATCTCTCCCTTTGCGATACGATCGATCTCACTCTCATGCCAATGATAACACACTCAAATTCCACAGCCAAAAGGAGGCCATCTGATTTAGAGTTCCACTTTGGTTATCCTTAATTTTGACATTAACGTTTGAAGATTAAGGCCACCACTAGCTAGCTAGCCAAGATTATAATTTACATAACCATCATAAACAATTCTAGCTAGCTTTACTCTTGGATGTAACCTTTTAGACGAAGTTATATACCAGCTGATCTTTGAGGTGTTACTCAAATAATTAATATATGCATTTGCTTCCTCAACTTAATTCCAATATAGGCCAAGCATATCGTCTTAGTTCATCATATAATCTGCAGAATGTTGATTCCCTTCACGAGGAGAAATGGACAATGTCGAATACCCTAAGGGTTAGAACAAATAATTAAAATAGATATCCCATGTAGTGTTATAAAAATAGTAAGCTGGAATGTTATTTTTATAATTTTAAAGTCAACAGATTGATTACTTAGTTTTAATCGGGTCAACTAAATTTTTTATTTTTTTTCAATTTGAACCGGTTTAGATCCTTGATCGACCTATTAAGGCTCTCCAGGTTTTAAAATAATATTATTGACATATACATGTGTTTATTTTTTAGTTCAAGAAAATTTTTTATTTTTTTGTTTTAAATTAATTTTTTTTATGAATTTAGATAGTTTTACTATGTTGATATTAAGAATAAATTTTAAAAAATAAAAAATATTATTTTTATAGATTTTCAAATAAAAAAATATATAAAAAACAACCAAGTATATCAAATACTCAAACTTGTTTTTAATAAAATTGGCTACTTCTATTGACGCAATGTGGTGATCCCTTAGAATAAACTTTAGCAGTCGTCTCTTCCCAAGCAAGGAAGCTGATTTTTTTTTTTTCAAGTCGTGCTTTCATAAGCAATACTGTTTACAGCATTCCCTAGCTAGCTAGTACACGCATAGCAAATGCTAATGATAACCTCCTTTCTTTTATATATATATATATATATATATCATCATGCGTTTTAGAATCTTGGAAGTTCTTTTTACACGGTTGAAAAGAAAGCATTTCTTTATTATAAGGAGATAAATATTTCATCTCATTTCTCTGAAGTGACATGCATGTATTTTTTGTCTTTAGTTATTGTGCAATTTTGTCTTGCAATAATTATTTTGAAAAAAAGTAATTAAGTTATCCAACCTGATTCCTTATACAACTTTTATTTTAGAATGGTTTATATATAGAACAATTTTGTGAGCCCATGTATTTTTCAGTCCCCATAGTTCAAAAAACTTTAAAAAAACAAAAACAATTTGAAATTGTAATTACGGTTGTAATTTAAAATATTTTTTATTTAAAAATATATCAAAATAATATTTTTTTTATTTTTAAAAAATTATTTTTAAAATCAACACATTAAAACGATCCATAAACATAAAAAAAATTAATCTTTAGTAAAAAAAATATTTTAAAAACACGGGTTGAACCGTATTTCCAAACAATACTTTAACTCTAAAGTCTAAACCTGATTCCTAGCTTAGAGTGAGTTTTTAATTTGTTCAGTTCAAAACTTTGAAAAAAAACGTGTACAAGATTGATATAATACTATTATTTTTGTAGGTTTGACTCAGATATAATATACAGTCATGATCTATATTATCATTTTAGGTTCAAAATCAAGAAGAAATAAATAAAAATATTTATTGTGAAATGCATCAACGTGGCTATACTTACATTATAGCTTACATATATTGAGTATGAAAAAAATGAAGGTATAATATTCTGCAATCATGACGAGCATGCTGATATTGATACGCAATGATACAGTTGTTGACATGTCCAGTTTGAGTAAGCTATGTGATAAATTGTAATGTATATATATTAATTAGTATATATAATATGATCTGGACGTCGATCGTTTTCCAACTTTCAATGGAGTTTGAATTTCAATTTCAGGACCTTTATTTTAATAATGATGGAGTCAGCAATGATGTTTTCTAGTAATTGTTTTTTCAATATTCATACAATATCAACATATATATTATCATTCTCGTATGATAGTTATTAATTTTTTCAATGTGTTATTTGATTCTTAATTTTGATCCGAACTAGTTAATTTTATCAATTTCATCAGTAATCATTATAATATATATATATATATATATATATATATATATATATATATATATATATATCATGCCTCTCTATAGCTGAAATACATGATAAAAATACTTGAGTTTTCCTTCACAGGGGGGCGGGGCAAACTTGGTCTAGTTATGTCAAATAGGATTTGGATGAATTATATAAAATGATAAAATCAATTGTGTTTTTAAAGAAATCGAGAATTGGCACGTAAAATGTTAGGGATGAAGACGAGGCTAGCTTCCCCATATTTTATGATCACATATAAAGAGTGTTCCTTCATCAACCACCCATCTATCTCTTTTATCATATGCAATTACAAGTGGTAGCCATGAAGTTTCTGGCTCCAATCAGTACTCAGCTATTACATGCTAGATTTAGTACACATAATGTTGTCTTAAAATACAACCATTCATGGTACAAGTTGTAGCCACAAGTATGTTAGTGTATTGGGTTCATGACACAGCACCAATCCATGATCAACCTTCCCCAGAAGGAACTAGGTAACTGAAATTTTGGGAGTTTTCTAATGTTATAAGGGTCTTGAAACTCTTATTGGAATATTTGGATAAAGGAAAGGAAAATCATTATTAAACACTTTCAATATCTTCCTTTCCCTTGTTCTTTTCCAATTTTTGAATGGTGGGATGGAAAAAAAAAAAAAAACTAAGTGCAAGACTATATAGAAACTAAAATTCAGGAAGCTTGAGCCTTCAATAATCCTTGTGCTTCCATCCTTGTTGCTTAGATATACCTTGTGATCACTCTACGAGGCAGTGCATTTTAATGCTTGCCACCCATGTCTAGGATACTCAAGTCCATGTCACTGAAGCAACTAAGCCCAAAGAATTCATCTCCAAGATCCTTACAGTCTAAAAACCATGTAGAGTTACTATCCTCTGATGAAGAATTAGATACCCCAAATTCACTATAATCTTCTCTCGTGGCTTGGAAGTTCCAAGATGAGTCATCAAGAAATGCCTCTGACCATATGAAACTCATTGGTGGATCATTGTCATTATTAGGTTCTGATGACCCTACAAATTCATCCACTGAGGAATTTTCTGTCGGTGTAGTCGTAGTGCTTGAATTATCAGTACGAGAGGAGGCATGGGCGCAAATTTTGGGAAGAACCTGCTGATTATCAGCATTAATAATGGGTTGATCATAATTAGTGTGACAAGATACTGTGCTTTCTTGTGGGCTCTCTTGTTTACTGAGAGACCCATGTGTAACAGGATCGATGCCCATCTTAATAAGCTTTTTCTTAATGTGAGTATTCCAATGATTCTTGATCTCATTATCTGTTCTTCCCGGCAATCTTGCAGCGATTTTGGACCACCTAAAGCAAATGAAAAGTGTCAGCAAAAAGACAAGAGGAGCTTTCATTCTATTTAAATATCTCAACTTTCATAATATTGGTATGAGCTAAATATTAGTTAATAGTATTGAGTGGAAATCTTTTATTTATGATTAAAATGTTAGTTAATTCACGCACTTTGTGCACTCATAAAGTTGAAGATTTAAATTGTGTGTCACCACTTAGAAACCCTAATTTTCTACAGGCCAAGACGATTTAGGCATTACAAGAAGCAAAAGGAATGTCCATGGGATCAAACCAAATTGTAGACGATGACTACTCCTCAACTTATCACATCCCACGTTGATGTTTCATGTCGAGTGTGAGCAAAGATAAGAATCCTTGGCATGTGATGATGCAAGATGAATACTCTAAAAAGTAACTCTGCGCAGCACTTTTGAATATTAGGCCTTTCTTCTTAAAATAAATTAATAAATTGTGTTAAATACCTAATCATTATATACTTAGTATACTTGTTTAATAATAGCATGCATCATAAATAAAAAAGAAAAAGAAAGAGTTAAAAACCTTTTTTATCATCATCATTATCATCATCATCATTATAGTTATGTGAAGCCTCCCTTGTATATAACTATGTATGTTTGGTATTGCCGTAAAAACTATTTTTGTAAAAGTATTTTTCAATTAAAAACACATTAAAATTATATATATTTTTAGATTTTTTATTTATTTTTTATATTAGTATCAAAACCATAAAAAATAACTTAAAAACTTAATTTGATGTTATTTTCGTATGAAAAACACCAAAGAGATGTAACTACTAATTATAAAATCATTTGATATATTTAATGTTATTTGTGTTAGTAAAGTCTTTATGTGTAACTCCTTTGCTTAGATAGCTATATCCTTAGATTGTATCTTGCCATGAACACCAAGTTTAAATTTTGATGGTCTTTAAACTTGTGATTTCATCTTGTTGTATATATATATATATATATAGAAAAAACATCAAAATTAAGTCATTTTTAATCATGTGAATTGTAAAATGAAGGGGAAAAAAACAAGAAGCATGGTGTAAAAAAGAAGCTAAACATGCTTGGTTGGACACAATATTTAAACTAAAATGATGAAAACTATGTCAACTATAATAATAGAGAGAGAGTTTTTGATGTTGAAATTTACTTAGATGCAGAAAATGATCCTCCCCAAGCATGCTCCACACCAACCATGAAAAGTTAATGGTAATGGAAAGGTAATAAAAAATGAGACAAGAAGCATATAACAATGAAACGGCTTGATGATAGCTAGATAATATATATATATAGTTACCTATTGCCAAGGCGGGCATGGAGATCAATGACAAGTTTTTCCTCATCATCATTAAGAAGGCCTCTCTTCAAGTCAGGCCGGAGGTAGTTAGTCCAGCGAAGACGGCAGCTCTTGCCACATCGGCGGAGTCCGGCGAGCTTTGGTACAGCACGCCAACAACATTGGCCGTGTGAGAGAATAAAACTGACCAGCTTCTTGTCTTCCTCAGCTGTCCAAGGCCCCTTCTTCACACCAAGTTTGTCGCAACAAGGTTGTCTACCCATCACTATAGTTCAAGTCACTAGTTGCTATATCACTTCGAAAAAAAATTACTCCTGGAGAGCCAAGCTCCACGCACCACCTTTATATACTAGTGGTTTATCTTGCTTCAGGCAAAATCAAAATGTTAATTTGGAGTTGAACATGTCCACACGCTTGTTTTGTGTATGTGAGTCACACTTACTTTGTATGAAAGTCAACTAACTTCTTTTTTTATGAACATTCCATACTTATTAAACATGATATTAACTTGAAATGAGACTTGACCAGATGTAAGATTAATTAGAATTGTGAGTTGATTAGGTTAATTAATTGATTTTAAAAAATTTAAACAAATATATTTTTTTAAAAAAATCAAGCAGGGTTTTAATTAAAATATAAATTAATCTATAAAGTCGATCAAGTTAATTAATAATTAATTTATTTACATCCAATCCGAGTCAAATAATGAGTTAATTGAATCCAGAGTTAACTATTGAACCGAGTTGAATATAATAATGGCATACCACATTACTCACATTACTGATAGCTATATCATGTCAAGGACATGGAAAACATTTTAAATAATGCGTTTGGTTTTTTTAATTTTTCTCGACTTAAATAATCTTTTCTTTTAATATATAGAAGACTAATATGAGTTAACTATCACCTAGAAACAATTCACTTGTAAAATATGTAGTTTTTAATTATTATATAGTGGTTATTTCTTCATTGTCGAAAATGAAGTGTAAACACTTGGACATTCAGAATTAATTAATGGGTCAAAACAAAAATTAGAAAGATGAATATTTTATATTCTTAGTAAGGAGAGCAGAAAAATATTACTGGCTAGAGCTTTTTGCGTGAAGTTACATCCTAACAAGCTCATAAAAATCAATATATTGTTTATTTTTTCTAATATGACTAACGAGGATTTGACCTTCATAATCAAAACCATGTCAAGGAAAAAATATTAAAAAAATGAAATATCACATATTTTTATATCAAGCATTCTAAAGCTCGTTATTCAAGATTTTATGAAGATAAGTTAAAAAAATTTGACTATTGTATTTAATACATGCATCGTTATCTTCATTATTATTTTAATTATTATTAAGATTTTTTTTATAAACTCTTGTATATCTAGATTAAATTCATCTTTTTTAATTCATTTTAAAATATACTATTTATACTAAAATAATATTAGAATTCATGACAATTCAACTCTTCATGATTGATATAAAACAAAATGTTTAAAAAAGGGTTGCAAAATTTGATATTCAAAGGAAAAGCAAATGGTGTTTGATGTCGTGGTGTAGAATATTTTTTAAAATTATTAAAATTAATTATTTTTAGAATTATTTTTATTTTTGATACCAACACATTAAAATCATCAAAAAATACTAAAAAATCATTAATTTAATATTTTTTTAATATAAACACACTCAAACATGATTCCAAATACAAAAAAAAATGATGCCTTAATAAATGGATGATGTTAATTAATTGCACTTTTATAATGAGAAGAAAATGAGATTGTCCTCTCTCTTTCAATCCTATCATTACTTAAGTTTTAAAATTTGATTAAATTATAAATTAGATGGATTGATGAAACGATTTTATTTTATTATTATTTTTTTAAATTAAGTGACATTGTTTCAAAGAAATTATTTTTTAAAATTTAAATTATGTTGTGAGCAAGTCGACGGAATCCTAGATTATACTATTAAGACATCAAGATCTAACCAGGATAATTCCAAGTTGAGAATTAGATCAACTCACGAAACCGGGTTTAATAAATATGTGTAACCTTACCTGAGATATGGGAAAGATCAACATTTGATTATAGCGTGAGACTCACTTGCCTAATAAATGCATGGAGGATGGAAGATAATGGACCCACCATAAGTTTTATGAAAGGAGCCCGGGACCTAAAACTTGATATGCTCCCATGGTTTAGCTCCATTGGTAGTAGGGTCCATGATTGTGATGGGACACAACTAGATGGGCCAATAAGAAGTCGACACATTGGCATTCAAATTTTTGCCTTTCCCATTTTCTTACACCATCTCTCAGCGTCCTTATTTCTGATTTGAGCATTGCATCATCCCTGTCGTCATCGCAATTCAACAGAGCTGTATTCCCCGTAGCACAATGTGTACTCAACAAAGTAATAGCACCAACCCTTGGCTGTCAAATGACAGCAACAGCGCGAGCAAATTTTGCCCATGGCTACCAAATGACAGCAACGCCACATGCACGTTTTGCTCACGGTTGTGAGGTTAGGACTTGGGAGGGCCGGCTTCAAGTTTTCCGGCACCAAACAGGATCGGAATCCTGTTCCGGGGGGGGGGGGGTGACAATTCTAGACTGCTGCTGGTACAAGAATATGAATAAACCAGGGTATGAATTTACGTGGTGTGTACTGTGTAGTGAAAGATATAAAGATGGGGTTTTCCAAGCTTAAAAATTACAATCTTAAACCATAGTGAAAGAAAACTAGTGTTTCTCATGTCCTAAAATTATACGTATATAGTCCTAAACTATAGAGAAAGTTTTGAATAATTAATTTTAAAATTATTCTAAAAAATAAACTAAATAATTCTATTTATATTAGTGTTAAATATATATTTTTATAGAAAAATAATTTAGTAAGGTCAGGTCAAAAGTTGTTTTTTTTTTTTGGTTATAAAGTTTACATGACACGTCCAAACTTCCTTTTGGATATGAACTTGGGTTTTTAATACACATCTCACATCATACTGAGAAAAAATTGTGCTTGAATTCATGATCAAAATTAATTGAATTCTTCCATTTCAAAGGAATATGCATTTGAAATATATAACATTGTACGTAGTTAGCTTACTTGAAATCATTGTGCAAAATGCACTTGTCAAACTTCTTTCAAATTCAACATCATAAGTTTAATTAAGAAATGACTCTTGAAATTACAGGCATGAACTCCTTAAAAAATATTTTATACAAAACCATCTAGTAAGTGATTCATGAATAAAAATTTAAGATTAAAGGATTTGTTTTCTATGTGGTCTCAAGTTCGAGTTTCATGGTTGCTAATATGATTGCCATTAAAGACTTACATGGTCGTTAATTTCAGGACCCGTGAAATTAGTCGAGGTGCGCGCAAAACTGGCTCGAACACTCACGTTAATCAAAAATAAAAAAAATATTGTACCAAATATTCAATATAAAAAGCAAATTTACGTATCCTTTCTATCTTTTGGTAACTAGGAATTTTGTTCAACACCTTTAATTCTGATAACCATATAGTAGTTTTTTATTTATTTTGAGAAATCCCCATAAAAATATATAAAAGAATTTCATTAAAATTAAGAATGCTTCTGTGAAAATGTTGATTTTGGTTTTCTCCCAGCTAAGTCTCGATCCGAACAAGTCCATCTCCTTATAAGAAACAACGCTTTTAAAATGCACTAGTCAAACTTCTATCAAATTCAACGATTGGATAACAAATTATTCTCCGTTTTTTTTTTAATCAAATAGCTCCATTGATGTGTTCATACTATTTCTTGAACTTGGGTTTTTAACACACATCATGTAATTGTAATCTATCTAATGAGTCAATGTACGTGATCATTAATTAGACAGCTAAAATCAAAATAACTATTTATTATATTATTATTTCACAAAAAAAAATCTTATAATTATGCGAGCTAGAAACGAGGGATATATATATATATATATATATATAAAGTGTTTTTTAATAGAGTTTAAGAATATGATTAAGGTGTATACATGCATGAACATGCTTACCATTTATTTCTAAAACGTGCCAACGAGAAGAGAGAAATTATGATTAAGGGTCTGGTCTGGTGGATATACACCTATATATGATCTTCTTAATATATGCTAGAAATAAAGAAATAGCTGAGCAGATGCCACCCCCCATATATAATTGATAAATTAACTTCGTACGTATGTCTTATTTTATTTATCAAGATGTGCATTGTTCAACACCTAGCTACTCATAAATTAAAACATTGTTAGGCAACGTTGCTGCTGCTGCTGCTGCAGATTCCAGGCAAGAATTCGCTCTGGTTCTTGGTTTTTCCCCATGGTTTTTAATCAATACGAAGAGAATCTGAACATGATCATACCAAAACTTAAGATTCCATTGAACAGATGTTTTCTTAATTCTCACCTTCCCCCATGGTTATATTAAATATTTAATCTTAGTGATTAATGATGTAATGTTAGGGTATTGAAATCGTCACAAAAGAAACTAACTATCCATTACTACGAACAAGAACAAAGATTAAAAAAAAAAAAAAATTAAATAATTATTATCCTTTCAACTTGTGGGAGCTCACACATACGCAATCAAGGTTTTATGGGATGTCTCGGCTGGTTAAACTGTGGAAGAAATAAAAAGTAGAGTTGTCGTATCCTTTGAGTGTTATGTTGGCAACACCTTTAAAATTTTCTCCATGCAATCCATAATTTCTTGTATGGGCAGAGGTTAGGCTCCCTCGTGCTAAAATGCCGTGGACCTACTGCTAGGGATAATAAATTTTAATGCCGAATCAAGGGAAAAAGATGCTGAACCAACCAACCCAAAAAAAAAAATTAAAGAAAAAGGTCTCAATGATTAACCTTGGAATAATTGGTAAAATGTGGTGTTTTTTTTTTTTTTTTGCTCAAATGAATTTGAATTGATTGATTGTGGGATCAAAAGTGGTTGATTCTTTTTTGACTTTGTGATTTGGTTAGGATTGGATGGTTAAATCAACTAATGGAATGTCTAATGTAAGTTCAGCAATCTTACTTCATTATGACGATAAATTAAATAGATTGCGTTGTAAAGATAGATAATAATGGTATAGGAAATTCCACGTTCCATTGAGTGTATTTTTTTTTTTTTTAAGAGAGTGCAGTAATAATTATTTTTTAATTTTTTTTATTTTAAAATATATTAAAATAATATATATATTTTTATTTTTTAAAAATTATTTTTAACATCAGAATATCAAAATAATCTGAAAACATAAAAACATATTAATTTTAAAAAAATAAAAAATAAAAAAAATTTAAATTTTTTTAAAAGTACTTTCAAAACGCAGTGCCAAACACTTATTTGTATAATTATCAAATCTAATTTGATTTACTAGTTCTATTTGAGACTTGATTGATTGTCTCTTAAATTGAGTCCAGTGTAAAAAAAAAAATCAATTATAAATTGTCCTATTCGAATATGTTAATTTGAAAAATAAACTCGATATCAAAATTCAGGTTAATATATTTTTGAATTTAAAATAAAAAGTTGTTATTTTTTAAAAACTTTTTCTTGACTTATTCAACTTAACCCACGTTTATCTTATCTGTAACTTGTAATTGGATGAACCTGTAGATTGGGTTTAATAACTATGGGCTTGCTATCACCGAGATTGGGCCTCCAATGGTAAATTGGCAAGGCATCCCAGTCTGCCTTCAGGCCTTAACCAGTAAAATGGGCAAAGGATCAGTAGGGACATGGGAAATTTGCTCAACAAATTCTCATGTCTGACCTCTGAGAATTGAGAGTCCAATCCACATGGAGCCTTATGGACTTCTGGGCCATTGGGTCTTGGGCCTATTACGGACAGACAGCCTGAGGGAAAACGCTCTCCCTTTCTTGATTTTTTTTACACCATAAATCACTACACGAGTATCATCAAATTCAGATGATTTAATTTACGAAAAAAATGATAATTTAAGATCATGTCAAGTAATTTTACAAAATAAACTAAACCAGTATCCTTAAATCCTAAACAATAAACATCAACATTACCAAATCTTATTTTTAAAATTACTAAATTCATTGATTCGAGTTACGATTTAAATAAATCAATCCAAATTAATTTAAAATATCATGGTTCTCAAGAGGCGTAGCATGATGATAAAGGATTTGAGATCTGCACAATAGGTCTCGAGTTCGAGTCAGGGCGTGCATCTCTTGTAAGAGTCTGGGACAACCGAGGTTTTACTCTCTCACCTGAGCTCACAAAATACGCTTTCCAGGGGGTGAGGTTTCTCGAATTCAAAAAAAAAAGTTTCAAGATTTTTTTTAAAAAATATCAAATTTTTTTTATCAAATCTAAATTTTAATTACAAACCCAATCCTAATAGTCTAATAGGATCTTGAATTGATAAATAACAAAGCTCATTTATTAATCATAGGTCTATTTAGGATTGTAATTGCGGTTACTCTTTAAAATATTTTTTTATTTAAAAATATATTAAAATAATATTTTTTATTTTTAAAAAATTATATTTGATATTAATGCATCAAAATGATTAAAAAAATATTAATTTAAAAAAAAATAAAATAAATTCAAAAATTTTAAACACGCTTTTAAACGCACAAAAAGCCTATTTTTCGGCTGAATGATTCAAGGAGTTGTACTGTGTGAGACCAATTAATGAAAATAATAAACCTACGCGACGTGTTCGGCGTTCTTACAGATCGGTGGATGATTCTATCCAATCCATGAGCCGAGCCTCCTCAAAAGATCTTGGCCAGATATTTAATTAAATCAGAGGGTTTCGGTATCAAATTTCAATCCATTTCTTTTTAATTAATGCAGGCCAGTCCTTCTTTCAAAATGGCAGGTGGGATTTATTGCTGACCTTTTCTAAAATTAAATAATTAATCATTGTATCACTCTTTCATGTTTTTTTTTCTTTAATAATCTCGTTTAATTCAAAACAATGCATATTCCTCAAAGGACAATTTATTTTAATTATTCGGTGAGGAATTTGAACCAGACGCTCCAGTTAATCAGACTCATTCCAAGTGCCAAATTCAATTAGCTTGCTTTAATTAGCTCATTATTATTATTATTATTATTATTATTTATTAGAATCCTGGTAAGCTTATATCGTAACTTGGACCCAACCAACCACAAGTTGCCAGACCGAAAACCCCGCGACCAGTCTGTCTTTGCCTTGAGCAATAACAATTGCGAGTTACTTATTCGACGATATACCGCAATGAAACCAAACAAAAACGATTCAACCAGAGCTAGAGATTGAAGGAAACAAAGAGACATGTGGCGGCGCGTGACTTCACTTTCTCCAGTGATGTCCACCTCAAAACCAACCTCGCTTGATCAGGTGCCAAACCCACTTCTTGAATTGACAAAAAAGATATCATCTTTATAAATCTAGCAATACTCATTTTTGTCTCGTTTTGTTTTGTCTTGCTCTCTGCTTTCTATGTTGGGTTTCTTACAGGCAGCTTCTGGCTTCAAGATATGGAGATCGTCATTTAGTACGGAGACACCCACTATGGTATTGCTCTCATATCTTGTTTGGTTTCCTTGTAGTAACTGAGCTAATGATACATCAGATTTTTAGGCAGTTTGTGTTTACATGAATTGTGAAAGATTTTTGTTGTTTTTAACTTGTGATTATCCTTGTCTAATAATGTATGGGCAATTTTGTCAATCGCTATTGTTTATCTACAGTGTTTGATTTGTTCATGACTTTATGTTGGGAATAATTTGCTTCCTAATTGTTGCTTATTCGCATGCTGAAGGTAAAAGATGGAACTACTTCGTTCAAAGAGAGAAACCCATTCATTACTTTTGTCCTAGGTAGGTAATTAAGAATCTTGCATTTATAATACTAGTTGTTGTGTTTGTGCGCGCGCGCACGTGCCTGTTTTTTACTTTGCCCCTTTTGTTAATTAGTTGTTGGTGAATTGTTCATATCTGATTTCCTCCCTTTCTTCTAATAGTTATGCATGATAATTAAATTAATTCCTTAACTTTCAGGTGGTCCTGGTAGTGGAAAAGGCACACAATGCCAAAAGATTGTTGAAACATTTGGATTCAAACATCTGAGTGCAGGAGAGTTGTTAAGGAGAGAAATAGAGTCTAACAGTGAACATTGGTAGTAATTTTAAGTGAAACACAGTTGTTGAGAATCTTTTATTAGCACATTCTGAAATTAAATAAATTTCCACTGATGAAGGAAATCAAATTTCCAGGTCCCAGATGCTTAACACAATTAAAGAAGGCAGGATTGTTCCTTCAGAAGTGACTGTCAGACTGATCCAGCAAGAGATGGAATCAAGTGACAACAATAAATTTCTCATTGATGGTTTCCCACGAACTGAGGAGAATCGAATAGCATTTGAACAATTAGTGAGTTTCCTCTTTTTTTTCACAACTTCCATGAAAGATGTAGTTTCTCATCCTGATGTTTGCACTGATATTCAAAGGATCTGGTTAGTTTTCCTATCAATTTGATTATGATCTCCAGTTATGTTAAAGCTCACCAGGTAGAGTAATGGTTTAGCAGACTATCATATAAATGTTAAAGGAAACTGAGCAGTGTGATAATGAAAGGAAAACAGTGGAGAAATCAAACTGATGGGAATTTGAAGCTTGATTTGGTTGATGGATGATTTTCATTGAGTCAAATGATTTTTGTGCTGGCTGTGGAGCGTATAATCATGTTGGTATTGATGCAGCTTGGGCTTGAACCGAATGTTGTGCTTTTCTTTGACTGTCCTGAAGAAGAGATGGTAAAACGAGTGCTAAACCGCAATCAGGTGCATATACGTAATATAGTTTTTCCCCATTCAAATATATAAGAGCAATTGTTGAAGTATATTGTTTCATTGCAGGGCCGAGTTGATGACAACATAGATACAGTCAAGAAACGTCTTAAAGTGTTTGAAATCCTAAATCTTCCTGTTATTGACTACTACTCCAAGAGAGGGAAACTATGTAAGGTAAGTATCTGGAAACTTAACTACCTTGTAACTCGGTGTCTATAACTATCTTGTTTCTATCCTTCAAGCTTGCATTTCTGTTAGATTCTTTATGCATATTTGTCATGATTTATGTTAAATAGCAGTTCACTTCTGTTTCCGGTTACATATGAAGTAAATGAACTCTGAGACTTATAGTGGTAAATATAAATGTGTGCAGATCAATGCAGTGGGAACAGAAGATGAGATTTTTGAAAAAGTCCGCCCTATTTTTTCTGCTTGTGGTATGATGTCTCATTATTTCGCATTTTAACATGCCTTGCCATTCCTTGATCACTTTCAAATCCTATCTGCTCTATATTAATGGCCACATTTATATTAGCTTTCTCAATGTTGACTGGAATATAGGATTACTGTGAATCTGATTTTTACTGGAGGAAACACTGCAAGTCTTTTGCTCCACACTTTTAAACACTAATATGAGATATTAGGTTATCAATTCCTTCATGCTTTTGATTCTAACACAGATTCTGTGAAGCTGAAAAGGTATGTAAAAACCTCAAGGCATTTACATCCATGGAAAATTCTGCCTATCCTGTATGTTAGTCAAAGCATTAGTGTATGTCAATGATGGAGTTAATCTTTCTGCAGCTGGAAAATGAACTGAAAATTGTCAGTCAAGGCTGAGCATCAAAAGGTTCCAGTATTTAGTTGGACTTGCAACCTTTTGGACTGCAATGACTCTTAAGTAAGTTGGCAAACCTCAGTTTTCTCAAAGGAGTGAAATTATCAGCCAAAGGATTATTCGATCTCCACAGTGACAAACATTTCTCAGTCTCGAGGATTAAGCTTCTTTTCAGTGTCTAGTGGTTTTACGGGTGCGTGTACATTGTTCAAGGTGCAAGAAACCCTTGAAGCCAACCTGTTTCAATAAGTGGAATAAAGAGGGTGCAGGTAAACTCCAATATTTGAATGATCAACAGAAAACAAAATCAGCTTTATACAAAGTTGTATGCTTCTAGATGCTCTCTTTTCTTATTATAAAGTTTCTGAATGGAATGTTCCAAATTATATGATCTTATTTTTCACAGCTAATGAGTAGAAAGGCATCTAGTATTTTACTTCAGACTTCTTGTATGTTATTTAATTGTGGTTGAATGTAAGATATATCGTTTTATTGCCAAAAAAAAAAAAAATTCATCCTAGGGGAATCCATGGGGGCTGAATCAAGGGAAGCGCATTGCAATTTGTATTAACAAGTGCCAAAACTTGAGAAGGTGCTGCGTTATTTGCATTGATTACTCGCTGCATGTTTTGTTTAGAGAAAAGGAAGGTACCTTTCTCTTTCACTGCAGGATTTAATGGCAAATCTAGTGGGGCAATGAAGGTGAGTATTTTCGGTTCGATTTGGTTTTTATTTTAAAAAATAACCAAATTAATTTTATTTTTTTTATAAAAATTAAAACGAAGTGAAACCGGTTTAAATCAACTGATTTTAGTTTGGTTTGGTTAATTAAAAGGAAAAACCAGAAAAAAAACTGGTTTAATCTTCATCAGCAACACCACCATGAAAATTAGAAGGGGAAGCCACTGCTGGAAGGTCTTCGAGATAGTGTGTGCAAAACCTCCTTAGTATTGGGCCTCCTTTTGTTTTTAATTGTACTGAGTTTGCATCTCATGCTGCGATGAAACCATCCAATAAGTGGTCTTAGGTAGTGAACATTGATTATCTCTAAATCTCAACGTTCCTTTCACTTCAAGCTAGCTCTCCTCCAGGAAGTGCATCAAGACTGGTGGCTTATTTTTTTTATTATTATTATTATCTCGGTTTAATCAATTTTTCAGTTTTTTTTCTCACCTTTAAAATCTACACTGTCCAGTAACAAGTCCTACAGCTGACCACTCAACCCCATCTCCCGAAACTGTGTCCATTCTACTCCCACCAGACATGTAACCTAACAGAGCAAAAACTAAACCAGAAACAGAAACGTTTCCTCCCAAAACCAACATAGGACTACCTTTCCTTTTCCAAAATCATCTGCTCCACACTCAAATTCTCATCAACCAAAAACTCTCTCTACAAATCAACTCATCATTATGAGAAACAAAGTCAAAATCAGAATTGTTGAAATCAGAAAGGAAGAAGTGGTCCATCAAATGAAGCAGGGGTCCAATGATTGGAAACTCAATGTTGAGATCAAGGGTAAATTCTCCATTTGAAAGCTAAGGAATTCAATAATTGTTTAATTATCACGCACAAATGCAGCACAATCACTGAGAAAAAAACAGCTAACAGGCTTGTAGCTCATAAATACCTTATCCCTTTACATAAGCAAAGAGTTTATAACTTCAAGTTGAACTCAAGATAAGGTAACACTGCTGCATTAACAATCTAAGCAACCAATCCCTTGGAGTTGCCTCAAATTAAGTAGCAAATATTGGATCACTTTAAAATTTGTATTGGATACATGAATGTCATTCAACTCAAATTAAGTAGCAAAATCAGTTTGAAGAAGTCAAAACCATTGAACCACTGCTTCATTCGATTTAAGCAAAGTTTAAGGACCTTGTAGGATGCTAATTTGCAAGGGATTTTAATTTTATATTGCTTTGTGTTGCCATGGTGATGGAGTTCTTTGCCAGTGCAAGTGAAAATGGATCCGAATCCCATTAAGGATGCCTTTAATTGTGTTACAAAGAAGCAAGAGATGTCTGGTTCTAAACCCCAGAATATAGCCCTGAGCAAGTAACCAAAGCAGCTTGAGAAATCTTTCAACCCAGATATATCAAAGGCTTTTGATGCTCGCACTGTTAACCAGATAAGTGCAGGCCATTTCTACTGGCAAGGCATGTTTGATGCTGGTGATTGGCGATTGCTTTATAAATGAGGCCAGGGTAACAGAACCTATACTGCTGCTATGAAATCTATTTTTTTATAAATTTGTATCTGATACGTGAAACTATGAAGAACAGAAATCTAAAGCCCGCACTAAACTGGTCGCTTCCCATTCCAATAAGCTCAAAGAAATCGGGCCAGCCTTCTGCTAAAACTTCATTTTGTGCTGTTTGTGGAAATACTGCAAGGTGGAAGTAGAAGAAAAGCCCTCTCAATAACTGTTAGAACTCATATTTCTCCTTTTGGTGCGAACATTTTTCTGAAATCCAGAAGCTTATGGCATGTTTCCTGTGGTCTGGAAGGCTTCATCACCCTCATATTCTGATTTACCACTACCCACTAATTGGAATGTGGTGAGGATCTGCCACCTCTTTTGAAGTATATGACTGTGATAGGAGGGAAGAAACAGGAGTGGCAGTCAATGAAACAGCTGCCGTCTGCCATTACCAGTGGAGTCAGATAGGGAATTCCAGTTCCATTCCATCTTTGTATGTCCTGTATCGAAGGGCTTGTGTTTGCTTTTTTGGTTTTAGTATCTTTTTGATGTAGATTGTTTTGTGTTTGTATTAATTAAAAAACTTTTCAATTTAAAATTAGAGTTTCAAGTTAATTACTTTGAATTTACTAATAGAATAATTAAAACAATTTAAATGTAAAATAAACTTAATAAATAAAAATAAAAAAGAAATATTTAAATTCATTAGTATTTCATTCTCTGATTGCATGCGTTCATGAATTGAAACTTTTTTTTCGGTGTTTTTAGTTTATAGAATTGAAACTGCAAGCGTACTTGATATTTTTTGTCTACAAAGTCACCGCCGATAAGATATTACCTATTAATTATCATTCTATAATTGCATGTTTACTTGATAAATAAGTTTTGAAAAATTCCGTGAACTTGATTGAACTGCAATATAGTTATTGTTATAGTTATTTTTATTTTGTTGAGTTATGTTGATTTTAATTATCTTGCCTCTTTTAAATAGAAAAATTCAAGATAATTTCAAATAACTATCCACTCACTTTATTCAAGATAATTTCCAATAATTACTCACTCACTATATTCAAGAGAATTACCCATTTATTTTTTATTTTAAAAATCTTATACTTTGTAGATTTTTTATACATTTCATTCCTTATCCATGTTCAAGTTTAAACTTTATCAAATCTGGTATGTAATTAAGTTTCACATGTTCTTTTTACTTCAATCTTCATAATTCTATGATAAATTTTAGTATATAACAGTATCGTTCTGTCAATTTGGAACTGCTTGATCGTTGGTTGGTGTTTATGACCATAATTCTGCCCAAAATAAGGTTATAAAGTTGACTATTTATTTGAGCACCGTTTAACTTGGTTGCTGTCAGCAAAAAAGGCTCCGTAACCCAAAAGCTTTCCATATCCGAAGTTCACAAAGAACTGAAAATTGCGCAAAGAAAATTATTGGAACTGATCATGGCTCTTCCTAATTGTGTGGAAGTTGAAGGCTTTGGACCTGTATTTGATGAAGATTGTGCACCTGATCTTTTGTTTTCTTTGAGTTGCTGGTCTGATGTTTGAGAGCCTCTCAGAGAGCACATTCTCATATAAGTAGCTATATCTATCACAAGCTGTTGATGGAGCAAGGAGGGTTTATATTTTGTGAACTAAAATAGGGTGAATATTCAGTGGTATTTTATTAATGCAGTAGCTTTTTCTGAAAAAATAAATATCCTTCATGGTTGTGTTAATAAGCTATTATATAGTACTATTATTAAAAATTACGGTGGTGAAACTCATGATAGAACAACTCATGTATATTATGCTGTATATAAATGATTTTTTAAAATATAGTAATTTATAGAATAAAAATTTTAAAATAATCTTTAAAATATAATTATTTTATAGAATGATAAGCTGGAAATACAGTCAGTAAATGAAAAACTCGGAAAATCATCTCATTTTCTAGATCTTCCCGCGGAGGGCATTACATTCATGCATGTGCCATCTCGTATCTCATCGCTTACAGCCACCATATCTTTATGCCATCTCATTCTGATTCGTTGAATTATTTTAAATATATATGCTACAGCTGCATGGACATGCATCTGCCATCTCCTTCTGATTTGTTGAATTATTTTAAATATATGCTAAAGCCTCACTTGCATGCATCCACGACAGATTTTTCCTATAAATTGGGGTATTCTCACACCTTTCAATGCAAAATAGAGTGAGAGATCAAGAGCAATTGATAAAGAGAGATCATGGAAGCTAAAATATTCATTCCAAGTAATGCTTTAGCATTGCTTCTTGCTTTTCTTCTATGCATATCCTTAGCAGATGCCACCACCACCAAGAATTCTAGCGAAACCTACACAAATTACCTGAAAAAAGCTTGCAATTCTACCTTATATCCACAACTTTGCTTCGAGTCCCTCTCTTCTTACACCTCCACCATCAAAACCAATGACCTCAAACTAAGCACCAAAGCGCTCACTGTGACCCTCAAAGCTGCAAGCAACACATCAAAACTAGTAACAAGTTTATCAAAGGGAGGGAACTTAAGCATGACTGAAGCTGGTATTATTAAAGATTGCATTGATGAAATGGGAGACTCCATCGATATGTTGAAGCAGTCTTTGAAGGCTTTAGGCAGCCTAAATGGTACTTCTGATCATGTTCAATTTCAGATTTCTAACATAAAAACATGGATGAGTGCTGCGTTAACGGATGAAACTACCTGCACAGATGGAATTGCTGAGAGGAAGATAAGTGATGAAGTGATGAGAAAGATCAGGAAGACTATAGTGAATATTCGCATGCTGACTAGCAATGCTTTGGCTCTTCTTAATAAACTTCCTTACTAGTTTTTTTTTTTTGAACAATTTGTATGCAAGCACTTCATTTCTGATGAACTGTTATATCCACAAGTTTCTTATATAATAATCCTGAATATTAAGGCTAATTAATTTGTAATTTAGTCTCGAATGAAGGATTATGAACATGAAAATTATTTATAAAAAAAAATTGTCATCAGGCCCAGAACTACATGTGAGGACAGCAACAGTTGCAAAAGAAGCCAAGGGCAAGCAAGCTCATGTTCAAATTAATGAGAAGCAATCGACAATTCCTACACTGATATGGCAGCTGGCTTTCCTGAATTGTTGTTTTGTGGCTGATCATATGTTGTTGTCTTGTCTTTGACATCATAAGTTTGCCTCTCACATGCTTGCTAGAGGAGTTAATGAAGATCAATTAATTTAAGCTCTTGACCCTATTAACTAATTAATTAGAGCATGGCATTAGAGGGATTAATACGAGAAATCTTATAATAACCAAAAATTAATCATAATATTTGTTTTACGAGTTCATTTTTAAAAAGAATGGCATTAGAGGTATATATAATTAATAGGAGAAATTTTTATCCAAAAAGTACTTATTCATATTTATTTCATGAGTTTTCCTTTAAGAATATATGAACATACTTTTAGTTTTTATGTGTCCAACTATAAAAAAAATAAAAAGAAAAATAAGAAGACGAAGAAGAAGAAGTCAAGAGGTTGAACTTGAACCAAGTAATTGCAGGTTTTGTTTTTTTTTTAAAAAAACACCCATTTAATCTATTTGTTAATTCACTTTCTTTGTTTTTTCCTCTCGATAGGCTAAGACATTTCTTTTTTCCTTCATGCCCTTTAAGAGTTGCATGTATCTTGGATTGATGGCTGTCTACACTGAAAGCCCTCTATATGATCACTCGATATCGCCCTCAAGCTGATCTCATTTATATGCCAAGACTGTATATCAAAATGGAAAAAATAAAATAGTATGGTTCAACCTTGAAAATTTTTAAAATAAAAAAAGATATATTGATATTTATTGAATAACAGTACATGCATTATTATATTTAAAAAGACAAACACTATGTCCATTGAGTATTTTCAAATTATTACTCATAAAATAATACTAAAAAGATTATGTAAAAACATTTTATATATAAAATATTTCTTATTCCTAAAATATTTTATAGAAAATTAACAAATTGTTGATGCACTACTACGTACTACACTGTATCCATAAATTTAATAAAATAATCGATTGACATATATATAGTCTTTCTTTGAATGAAAATTAAAGAATTTTAGAAGCCAATTTAATTTATTAGTGGTTGCTTAAAATTTCAAGGAGCGAAAACCGATTAAGATCTAAGCTATCAAGATTTTGTCTCGTATTAATTCAATTAATATTATCAGATGCATGTCATTAGGGTATAAACAAAAGAAAACATTGCCGTTGGGATGCATAATTTACAACTGATGATGCAATTAGGATGAATTAATTATTGAAAATATTACTTGTCCTCGAATTCCTCAAAAGACCATATTAATCAAGTGCTTAATATATATATATATATATATATATATATATATATATATATATATATATATATATATATATATATAAATTATGAGGGCGAACATGTCCATAACCTGCCTACTAACTTGTTCCACTATTTAAGTTATTGGAAGAAACATTAGAAGTAATACTGCGGCTTTATTCCTCAAACATGTTATGAAACCTGTCATGGATTAAGAGGCTGGATTTCTTTTTTTAAAAAAAAAAACTCACAAATCTGATTAAAATTTATTGATTTAAAAAAAAATAATTAACATGGCTCAACTCATCCTACTCACTCGTGACTCAAACTTCGAGTGTAATTGATTTCTAAGATTAGGTTTATTAGCTATGATCTCAATAAATATAAAATTGTAGGCTAATTAATAACTACGCGAGTAATTTCCAACTATTTCTTTAATTTTATCAAAGCAATTCATAATTACAGGGAAAATAAATAGAGTTTCGAAAAGACAAAACAACACTACATTTGTTACCGCTACCCCTTTCCCCCTTTATATAAATATGATAAATTTAGTCCCTTTTCTTTTAAAATATTTTAATTTTGACACATGAAAATGAAAAGTTCTTCTATTTTATCTATTTTTCCTTGACATAATTAAATTAAATCACTTAGGATGAAAATTCTTGTATATTCACTAAGGTCGAGCTTACATAAATTTCTAATAAAGCGTAAAAAAAAACAAGGAAAACATGTTTGGAAGTGTAGTTGCGGGTGCTTTTCAAAGTATTTTTCATTTAGAAATACATCAAAATAATAAATTTTTTATTTTTTAAAAATTATATTTGACATAAGTGCATCAAAATGATTTAAAAATATCAAAAAATATTAATTTAAAACAAAAAAAATAAAAAAAATTAAATTTTTTAAAAACATTTTTAAAAAACAAAAATAAAATATAACCCAAACTTTTTAAGAAGTTTAGGAATATATGGCAAGATTTAGTTTACTTTTTTTTTTTTTTTAACAGTAAGAGTATCTTCTCCTAAGCATGAAAGTGCCAAAAGTGGACCTCTTGATAATTGATAGGTCCAGCTTAACATGACCTCTCTATCAAAGCTAGCAATGGCCTTCTATAGAGTATAGATTTCCCTGCCATGAAATAATCCATCGAAATAAAATTCCCTCCAATTTCCACTCCTCTTCTTCACCTCTTAACGTTTCCCAAAATGGTAACCATTCTCCAGCCACCAAGCTTCCACACACCTCCAAGAACTCTCCACCACTACCCTTCCATCACAAGCAAAACAAGCAGGAAAAAAAGAGAGCTAAAAGAAAAACACAAACAAACACAGTTCCAAAAAAACCTTAACAAAAGAACCCTTTCTTTCCCAAAATCTTCCCCAACTCCTCTCCTTATTAACCACAGACCCCCTCCCCAAACCCAACTAGAAGCCTTAGAAAATGTTATCAAAGACCTCCAGTCCTCCATGGAAAAGGGCATTAGAATTGATACTCAAATTTTCTCTTCACTTTTAGAAACATGTTACCGTTTAAATGCTGTAGAACTTGGTGTTAAGATTCATAGGCTAATACCCATCAATCTTTTACGTAGAAATGTTGGCATTTCGTCGAAATTGGTGAGATTGTACTCGACATGTGGGGATGTTGAAGTAGCTCACCAGGTGTTTGATGAAATGTTTAAGAGAGGGGAGTCGGCATTTCCATGGAACTCGCTTATTGCAGGGTATACTGAATCGGGTCTGTATGAGGACGCTATGGCGCTTTACTTTCAAATGGAAGAAGAGGGTGTTGAACCGGACCAGTTTACGTTCCCTCGGGTTTTGAAAGCTTGCGGGGGAATTGGGTTGATTCGGATAGGCGAGGCGGTGCATAGGGATTTAGTTAGGTTGGGTTTTGCTAATGATGGATTTGTGTTAAATGCGCTTGTTGATATGTATGCGAAATGTGGTGACATTGTTAAGGCTAGAAGGATATTTGATAAGATAGATTGTAAGGACTCTATATCATGGAATTCTATGCTTACGGGTTATATTCGTCATGGGTTAATAGCCGAGGCATTACACACATTTCATAGTATGGTTCATGATGGGATGGAGCTTGATTCGGTGGCTGTTTCAACAATCCTTGCCAATGTATCGTCTTTTGAGGTTGCAGTTCAAATTCATGGATGGATTGTCAGGAGAGGAATGGAGTGGGATTTTTCTATTGCTAATTCTTTGATTGCTGTCTACTCAAATGGCAGGAAGTTGGATCGAGCACGATGGTTGTTTGATCACATGCCAAAGAAGGATATTGTATCATGGAATTCTATAATTTCTGCTCATTGTAAAGATCTCAAGGCATTGACTTACTTTGAGTTGATGGAGAGGGATGGTGCTTTGCCAGATAAAATCACATTTGTGTCATTACTATCAGCTTGCGCTCATTTGGGTTTAGTGCAGGACGGGGAGAGGTTATTTTCACTGATGAAAGCGAGATACCAGATAAATCCTATAATGGAGCACTATGCTTGTATGGTGAATCTTTATGGAAGGGCAGGATTAATCAACGAGGCCTACGCCATCATTAGGGATCAAATGGAGTTCGAGGCTGGTCCAACTGTGTGGGGAGCGTTGTTGTATTCTTGTTATCTCCACCGTAATGTAGATACTGGAGAGATTGCAGCTCAATATCTTTTTGACTTGGAGCCAGATAATGAACACAATTTTGAACTCTTGATGAAGATCTACGGCAATGCAGGTAGATTGGAGGATGCAGAAAGAGTAAGAAAAATGATGGTTGACAGGGGATTGTAATTGTATACATCAGTACAGAATTTGTTTTGATATGATCGCCATCTCAAGGAGGAAATATTTTTGTGTTAGCCAAGTTGCTGTCAGATGCGGCGTCGGCCGAGCTGCATCTTTCTTTTGATAGTCACGTAAATTGAGGGGACAAAATGAAGATATCCATGGTCAAACCAGCTGTTTTACTTGTGTAGTTTGAGTGTATAGGAAGCTTATTGAAGCATCAACATTGTTAGAAGGCTAGCTGTTGCGGAAAGTACATAAATGGATCTGGGGGTGTAAATTTCTCACTTGTAAAAAAAAAAAGGTGCTGAAGCAACTTCTTGTGATTGTAAATGTGTAACATACGATCACCCGTGGTCAATCTCGATCCTATTTTTTTTCTTTATTCACTAAATTTATAGATTATGTTTTCCAATTTTTATAATGGATTCCTTAAACATAAAAAACAAGATTAGATTGCCTTGAAATCCCTCAAGATCACTAAATTTAGTTTTTTTTATGCTTTTTGTCCATCTATAAATTCATCGGTATATTTATTACTGATAAACTTATCAACGATCTATAAATTACTGATAAAAGTTTTTTTTATATATTGTTTTTGTCTGTGAGTTCATCGATAACATATATATTAATAAATTGTAAATGTAAATACCAATATAATTTTTTGTTAGTAAAATTATTAAATTTAGTTGTATCATGATTATTTTTTTAAATTATTTTTTATCAATGCAAACCCCCCACCTCCTAAAATTTTATAACATTACCCATTGTTTTTTTTTTACATCCTTCCTCAAAGGTTTATACTCATGAAAAAAAAAAATTAACTCATAGTAAAAAAAAAAAAAATTATTGCCGCTACGAGAAACACGTTGTTAATGGCTACACTTTTTATAATTTTTTTTTTTTTTTTATCAAACTCACGGTAGAGCACAATTCAGTAGAATAGTTTTACCCTACGACACGCATGATTAATTTGAGGGGCTTGTCAGCAAAGCAATCTTCCATTATTAATTTAATTGCTTGTCTTGTATGATTAGTAAAAGGGTTTTGATGAATTATTTGAAGGATTAGTATCTCTTAAGCCTTTTGGCCATCGTTTAACATAGTCGTTCTCTCTATAATGCGGCTTTTGACCCACATAATCATTCTTGCGTACAAGATTACCTTTTCTTTTCTTTCTTGAGACTCTTTTACCACTTTTTGCTGTATCTTCTACTTACTTAATGACCATTTCACATTCCTTCTTGTAAAATAATATGAACTTTCACACCTGTTCCTCTCTTTGTTCACACACAGAGTTCTCTTCTTGCACTCTTTAATTTAACTAATTGTTTTTTTGTTTAATTTTTAATATACGAGTTGAATTAATGGAATTGTTTATGTATGCCAATTACACATATTGATACAATAATTTAATTTTCTTTTGTTGTTGGACATTATAATTTGATAAAACTAGATTTACCTAGCTAAATCAGATCTAAATATGACATGGTAAAAAAAATATTATTCTAATAAAAATAATTAATCTAAATTGAATTGATTCAATTACATGTATTGATACAATAATTTCAGTTTTTCTTTCTTTCTTTTCTTCAGGTCAATTTTCACAATTATGGCCTTAACCAGGTAACGGCAGCACGTCGGTGGCTAGTGGCCAAGGCCACCAGTATCACTGCTTCTCATCTTTCTCCGAGAGGGTATGAGGCACAGCATTTTTATTTTATTTTTAAATGTGAACGTACTTTCAATTCGGTTTTGTGTCCCGTCGGTACACAGAAGTCAGGAACTTTGAGGTAGAGGAGGGCCACCGGCGACGCGGTTGGATACTCGCAATATGCCGTGTTTCTTAAAGAATCATAAGCCAACCTGAACCTAGTAATGCCAGTTTTGGGAAAAACACCTACACAAATCTTTCATGCCTTCCTCTCGAGAGGCGATGACATATTTTTCCTTCACGTCCTATGGAAGTTGCTTGTCTCTTGGATTGAAGCCAATCGTAGTCTTTAAATATGAAAATATACATCAAAACCCTCCTTTGTTCAGGTAATAATAGGATTTAGTATAGAAAAGATTTTTTTTTAAATAGCATGGGTGACAAAAATAATTAGCATACTTAAAAGAATTTTTAAAAATAACATAGTTCAATTAGATGGGTGCAATTAAAATTTTGAAAATAAATTCAAGAGTTATGTTACTTCTAGTGATGCAACTCTTGGAAATTAAAAAAAAAATCTCAACGATTGTGCTTCTAGGAATAGCGCAACCTTTGAAATTTCATATAAGAGGTTTAGATTAATTATATACAAATTAAAATATAATTTGCAATTTACCATATTTAAAAGAATTTAAAAAATAACATAGTTCAATTAGTTGCGGTACAATTAAAATTTTGAAAATAAATTAAAGAGTTGCGTTCCTTCTAATAGTGCAACTCTTGGAAATTAAAACAATCCCAAAGATTGCGTTTTTAGAAATAGCGTAACCTTTGAGATTTCATTAACAAATATATTTTTTTAGATTAAATGTACAACTCCAAGAAAAAGACTTCTTGCGTCAAACAACTTGTTTGATGAAAATAAATATAATTTTTAATTTTTAATTTGATTGCTGAATTTAACTCAAATTTTTCTAATAAATTCTATTGGGCTGGTTCTATAATAATGTATATGAGTATTAAAAAAATTCTCGAAAATTACTCAAATCATAATAGCACGACTCTTAAGAATTTTTATATTTATTTTTTAAGGTAATATTGTTAGAAATAGGACAACCCTTTTATTGGCTAGTTGGCACATGATCTATTGAAATTCAACATTTTAATAGACTACATGGCTAACACTTAAGCCCTGCTTGTTTGCTAAAAAAATATTTTATTTTAAGAAGTAGTTTCTATAAAAAATAATTCTTGAAAAGTGAATTATTTTTTAATATTTGGTTGCATTATAAAAAATAAGTTAGAAAACACTTTCTAGCATATTGTTTATGCCATGAAAAAAATTAAAAAATAACTAATTAATGTTTTTTTTTAAGAACGAGGATTATATCTGATAGATAAAAAGATTAAGGAGGATGAAATTGAAAAAATAACAATTCAATTCCATAAATTATTTTTTAAAAAAATAAGGACTGAATCTGACATATAAAAAGTTAAAAGATGATGAAATTAAATAAAAACTTTTAATTTTATAAATTATTTCAAATAAAATAAATAGTAATCAAAATAATAGAAACCAAATCCGATAGAAAAAAATTCAATTAAGAAGAGAATAAGATAAAAACAAATAAAAAAAATAAGAACCAAAATTAATATAAAAATTAAATTAAATCAAAATTTAAGGAATAAAATAAAAAAATAATTTAAACTAAAATATATAGCAATTATAAAATTAATAACCAAATTTAATATAATCAACAGACAACAATAATTTCTAAAAAAAGTATTCCACTTAAAATAATAATAAAACACTATTCTAAAATGTAAGTTTAAATTTTTTTTAATTCAAAAGTGTTTTTCAATAACCTATTTTTTATTAAAAAAATAAAAAAATTAAGAAATAATTAACAAAAAAATAATAATTTCAACGAAGAAAAACGCCCCTTGATTAGTGGTATTTTATATCTCCTTTTCAAATGTGGTAATTTGCAAATTTTCTTTTCATCACATGTGCTATTTGTTTTTATTTATTAAAAAAAAAACTAGGTAGAAAACTGTTTATAACCGGCACTAACAGTTCCAGGTAAGCTTAAGAGACGTGGCATATAAAGAAATGCTCGCTTTCTTTTACATTTATTTTCTGAAACCGACAAGTGATCAAATCACCGCCCACAATTCCGTACACCCAACACAGTTCAACGCACCTAGCGCAAGTTAGCACACAGCAGTAGGGCATCAAATCCTCAAACTAGCCTCCTCTATAAATTCAAACCCCCTCTCTCTCCTTCAACCACTACTCACCAAGCGACTCTGCAATCCAAAGAAGATCCAAGTTTCGGTCTCACATGGCAAAAGCTAGCCTTATTTGGCTCCTCCTCTCAATATTGTACATTGCAAGCACGGCAAATTGTGCTAGCACCGCCACAAGGTCGAGTTCAAGGGCTTCAAATTTCATCAAGGCCTCATGCAGTGCCACAACATACCCTGCCTTGTGCGTCCAATCTCTTTCCCTTTATGCCTCTTCAATTAACCAAAGTCCACGCCAATTAATTCAGACAGCCTTGTCTGTCAGCCTAGACAAGGCTCAGTCCACTAAGACATTTGTCTACAAGTTAACAAAGTTTAAGGGAATTAAGCCTAGAGAAAAGGCAGCCATTAAGGATTGCTTTGAAGAGATTGATGATACTCTGGACAAGCTTGTTAAGTCAGTTAAAGAGTTGAAGAGCATGGGGTCATCCAAGGGCCAGGATTATCAATGGCATATCAGTAACGTTCAGACTTGGATTAGTGCTGCATTGACTGATGAGAATACTTGCGTTGATGGGTTTGCTGGGAAGGCTTTGGATGGAAGGGTAAAGAATTCGATCACGGCTAGGTTTGTTCATGTTGAAAGGGTTACCAGTAATGCTCTTGCCTTGATTAACAAGTTTGGTTCTAAGTACTAAGTGACTCCAGCTAGTGGATTAATCTGGGTTCCATCTTGTGGAGTCTGGGTTTTTCTGTTTATGTATCCCAAAGAGTTTTGAGTGATGTAAGGTTTTTTTTTTTTTTTATATATATATACAAAAAAATACTTATGTGATAATGTACTATAATTTGTGGAGGCATTTTGAGTGCTCTGTTTTTCTTAATCAAGAACAAGAATCCCCTTTATAACCCAGTTTTAGGTGGTTGGTTTGATGATTAGAGATATATTTCCCAGAATTCAAATTTTGATAAAATTATAAAAAAAGGCAAAATTTTCATGAATTCTTGATGATGTATGATTTTCTTAATTTAAATGAGGAAAAAACTCCTTAATTAAAGGTAACATGGCCCAAAGTCACCATCATGCACTAAATAGCTATGCTACTCAAATCAATATTTCCTTCCGGACAAATCAATTTCATTTCAAAACTATTTCCCTCTTGTGATATGTCACTAAAAAGAAAAGATTAAAAAAAAATCCCTTGATTAAACGGGACATGGGCCCTAATCCTTGACCCTTGAAAGGAAATAAGGTTGCATGGACCCCAAAAATATCAGGCAATCGTGAAGAAACACATTGACGGGATTCAAGGGTGTGAAAGCTCAGTGCTAAGAGCAGACATGGAGGACTTTAAGAAGCAATAAGAAGAGGAAAAAATATATTTCTTGAAATAAATTACTGAAAATTCAGAGATTTAATTAGGCAGGTGCCATGTGAATCTAGTTGAAACAGGGGGATGGCACATGGATATCTTCAAGAAATTAGCTAATGGGACAGGGCCTAATTGACCCCATAGCGTCCGTCAGCCATGGTTTTCTAACCTGTCTGCTTTCAGATTTGTTTGTCAGTTTGGCCACAGTCATCCTTTTCGGCTTTTGGAAGAGAAAAGCAGGCACACGGCCACAATCTACACTTTTTCAAAGGATTGTGGAATTTCAGTTATCATTTAGGTCAAAGTGTCCCAAATGATCAAGTGGATTCGTTGGTTTTCGAAGGTTAGAATATGCTTTCTCTACCTTTCAGGCAGGTTTCCAATTTGAAGAACATATATTTTTTTCTCCCAATTGAGTCTTTAATAGGTATTCATAACATTATTAAAAAAATGGTTGGATTCATAAAAGAGAGAAAAAAAAAAAGAGAAAGATATGCTGCTATATATAAATTATATGCACGAGTTTGTTTGTTTTTACGTTTTAAAAGTATTTTTTTAAAAATTAATTTTTATTTATTTTTTTACTTTAAATTAATATTTTTTTATATTTTCATATCATTTTGATATGATAATGTCAAAAATAAATTTTATTTTAATGCATTTTTAAACGAAAAACACTTTAAAAAACAACTGCTATCACACTCTCAAACACCTCCAAAATAGTAATGTTATAAAATCCAACATAATTTGACAAATTAACTTAGTGATCCATTAACTTAAAATCTAGATTAAGCGAATTTTTATTTTAAATTATTTTTTTATTAAAATAATATTATATTGTTTAAAACAATCCTAAGAGCTTGGTTTTTCACCCTTCATTACTATAATAAAAGTCAAACCCTTTTAGTATATACTACTACTACTAATAATAATAATAATATATAGTAAATTTTAAGAAATTCCCACAACCTTGAATTGACTCAGTGTAACATGTTATTAATTTGATCAGTTAATTAGCAGGGTCACATGTCACGTGAAAATAGAATCATAAGATAATTCTTGTACAGAATTTTTCAAAATGGTTTGCAAGATCCAGAAAATATTTTCTTTTTTTTTAGATTTATGAATCGGGATTTTCTTGTGTGGATTTTCCCACGCGCGCTTCTTGTGTCAGCCAGAAATATTTGACTTGTTGGATTAATTAAATTATTGTGTTAGCTGTGATTATCATGGCTAAGTGTTTACTTGTTGAGACTTTGTGAGAGCTTAATTTGGTGGCTAATTGGTGGGGAAGCCCTCAATAACCAGTCAATAACAACTAAGCCCCTATAATATATTTTTTTTTCCTAATCAAGCTTCTTTTTTTTTTTTTATCGCAGTCTAACCCTCTATTAGCTAATTAAAAGGTTTAAAAAAAATCACAAAAATTAAGAAACTTCCTTTGAACCTCTCAAGTTTCAGTTGATCCAACACAAGACAACAATTCAAGCTAGCTGCCATATCTCTAGAGGAATGCGCAATTGCTTCTAATTATTTTGAACAGATCCAGCTTGCTTGCCGTTGGCCTCTGTTCCAATTATTGAGCTCCTCACTTGGGGTGCTGGCGGTTCAAATTATTGGGGTGCTGGCTCCAATTATCATACCTTTAAACCTAGATTGATATGATTGGCATTTTGTGATTTGAAGCTTGAACCAGGATTAAAAAAAAAAAAAATAGTATTGATATGATAAAAATTCAGTTAATTTAATTTTATATTTTAGAATTTAGTTGATTCATTAAAACTAATTTAGATCTAACGACTTCACTTCAAGGGGTTTTTTAAAAATAATAAATTATATTATTTTGACTAAAATAAATGGTCGCATCCCAAACTCTATTTCATGTCAATCTTCAAAATAGTGTCAAACCTTTTCTTGTTAATTTCAGTGGGATGTTTAAAATAATAGTAAATATTATTTTTTAAAATATTTTTTATTTGAAAATGTATTAAAATAATATATATTTTTTATTTTTTAAAATTTATTTTTATATCAACACATCAAAATAATAAAAAAAATTAATTTCAAATAAAAAAAATTTAAAATTTACAAAATTATAGTTGAACCGCAACCAAGAACACCCTCTAACTAAGTTGGGTATGCCTTGGATACCCTATTCATGATCCAGTACAATTAAATTTCATTTTTTCTGTGAGCACAGGCCATGCCTTCATTAGATACCAAAATGTGCTGTTGCATAATTGGAATCGAGTCATTACTAATAAAAATTAAAAAAAAAAAGTGATTATGATACAAGAAACTTTTGGATAAAAAAGCTGAGCAGAATTGAAGAAACTGTAAACAAATTGTCCAACCAAAACAAAAATAAGAACTAGTAACTTCGTTTATTAATAAGAGCCTAAGCATTGCTAGTCAGCCTAGCAACATTCACTATATTCATCTTAATTTTTCTCATCACCTCATCAGATATCTTCCTGTCATCGAATCCTAGAGTGCATGTATTCTCATCTGTAATCGCAGCACTTATCCATGTTTTTATGTTAGAAACCTGAAACTGAATATCAGAAACGCAATATTGACTAAGATGAGAATGAAAATAGTGTGGATTGACTTTCATGGCTGTGCTCATGGAGCAGTAAGACACAGACTTCCATGATAGGAGTGAAGGGTAGGCGCCCTTACAAGAGTTGTGAGCCACAAATCATGACATGCCCTCAGATTGTGAATGCACCCTCCATTGGAGAGGAAGTAATTTTCAATGTGAAAGCCAGGCTCTCATGTGAAGAGGAGATTTGTTTGGGAATCACATGTGAGCTGGGAATTCCACTCCATTAGAAATAAAAAGTTTGATTTGTATATATATAAGATGAACCCATCTTATATGTAAACTCTCACATAACGAACTCAGGTAAAGGACCAAGTAACTCACCAACGCAGGTAATAGGAGCAGCGGAAGACAGGGTAAAACCCAGGTGCCATTTGCCTAAACTTGCGAGCTGAAATACCAATTTCCTGCTTGCGAGACAGCCCCGCAGGCTTGATAGTAGCTGTGAGGACATTTACACGAGTAACCAAAGCGTTGGGAAACAAAAGCCTGTGGAAATGGCTTCCGACGGCCAACAATAAAATCCAAAGAATGTCTATTTACAACAAATTCATAGAGAAACAGTACATCACACACCAGCTTTGCCACCATCATCACACCCCTGGCTACACTACACAACACACAACCACCAGTTCTACATCATTTCACTTCACTCGGTTCATGAGAGAGTTTTATACAAATTAATGTACAAGTTTGGGTACAAATCAGAAATGTAACTGCCTACACTGTGTTGAATCGATGTCAGACGGACAGTAAGGGCATTTAAAAGTTTTGGACCCGTTCTTTGACATCTTATTGATTGACTGCTTGCATAGAACGTGGCCACACTGCATCAACATTGGGGGGTTCTCGTCAGTTGATTGCTCCTTTAACACAGGACATACAAAGATGGAATGGAACTGAAATTCCCTATCCAACTCCACTGGCACTGGCAACTGTTTCATTGACTGCCACTCATGTTTCTTCCCTGCCATCACATTCATAAACTTCAAAAGAGGTGGCAGACCCTGGAACCCTGCTGCTATTGTCACACTCAATGGGCTATCAAAAGACTGCCCCAAAAGATTACAAAACTGCCTCGTAAGCTCCTCAGCCACCACATTCCAATTAGCGGGTGATAATAAATCAGAATATGGAGAGTGATGGAGCCTTCCAGACCACAGGAGACAGGCCATAAGCTTCTGGATTTCTGAAAAATGGTTGGCGCCAAAAGGAGAAATGTGAGTTCTAACATATGAGAGCGCTTTGCTTCTACTTCCACCTTGCAGTATTTCCACAAACTGCAGGCAATGAAGTTTCAGCAGCAGGTCTGACCCATTTTCTTTGAGCATATTGGAATTGGCAGTAGCCCAGTTTAGCGCAGGTTCTAGATTTTTGTTCTTCATAGCTTCGAGTATCAGATACATTTCTGAGAAAAGAGATTTCATAGCAGCAGTAGATTCTGGTACATTGGCCTCATTTATAAAGCAGTCACCGACATCAAACAATCCTTGCCGGTAGAAATGGCCAGCAATTATCTGGTTAACAGTGTGAGCATCAAAATTGATGTTTCTATAAGCTTTGGATATGTCTGGGTTGAAAGATTTCTCAAGCTGCTTTGGGTACTTGCTCAGTGCTATATTTAGTTCCTTCTGTGTGCCTTCCAGCTGACTGAGTGGAGCAATTTCTAGCAACTTTTTCTTAAGTTCACCAAAGACAGATTTACAGTCCACTTCAGAACCAAAATGTTCTGCCTTAATTATCTCTAATGAATTCTCAATCTCTCGTATCATCTGGGCAACGACTTCTTGTGTTTTAGAACCAGACATCTTTTGCTTTTTGGCAACACGATCAAATGCATCCTTGATGGGATTCAGATCCATTTTCACTTCACTGTCACTAGTTTGAGCTGAGAAATAGCAATACAAAGCACCTGCAATATCAGAAAAGGGAAGGTCATCACCAATCTCAATTGCAAAGACCACCAACGCAACACAAAGTAATACTTAATTGGTAATATTTTCAAACAAAAATCTCAATGCTTTTCAAAAAATGTCTCATGCTGAGTTTGAAGTATCGAAGTGCGGACAAGAGTATATTAGCTGTTATTACTGTCACGAGAAATAAAAGAAAAGAGTAAATGATTTTCAACTACAAGAAAACCGACGTTTATCCTTTGCAAAGTAGCAGAAACCCATTGCAAGTTAGTAGAACTCCATCGCAAATCTGATTTAGCAGCAGATTGTCAAACGGATCCAGTCCATTGCAACACTCAAAGCATTTGTAACAGATTTCATAATTCCGTTGCTAGATTAACCGTTGCAATTTTATTTATTTTTTTGCAATGGATTTTCTAAATTCTGACACTAAATTTGAACAAAAATAATAAAATTGCTGTCAATCTGGTGCAAATCATAAAAATTCTTTGAAGATCCTGCCACTAATCCATTGCAAATTAGCAACACCTTTACATCCGTTGCTAATCTGTCACCATGATCATCGTTGTACAAACAACATAGTCAACGAATCAATTCATTTATATTAAATCATAAGTTTCCAAGGAAACTTTACTAAAAAATAACAAGAACTGGAAAAATGAAACAAATCCAAATCCACTGACACCTTCTACTTCACTTTCTTGAAGAAAAAAATTCAATCTTTCAAGGTTTTCAGCAATCTCATGAAAAAAACTAAGAACCAAAAACAGAAACTTTCACTTTTACTCACTATAGCAATGAAACAAGAACAGTATGATATTGGGTTTCGCCTTAATCACGAGACTATCAACCATTTTCACAATAGTAATGATTCAGAGAACCCAACAAAATCGTTAAAAAAAAACATTAAGATGGGCAACGTTAGAGACAAAAAAGGAGGAAGAGAGGAGGGACGTACCACAGGATGCTGGAGGCTTGGGCCTTAGATTATGGGGAGATTGGTCGGCGGCAGGGAGGAGGTTGCTGGCGGCTTGGGCGGCGGTTTTAACGGTTGTGGAGTTGAGAGAGAGAGGTAGAAGATGGTAGGATGAAAAAGCTGATCTCCTTGGCCTTTGAAGATCAGATCGGTTGTTTTACAAAATAAAAAAATAAAAAAATAAAATCAATGCGTAAGTACAAATTAGTCCCTCAACGTATTATAGTTTTCACAAGTCATCCCCAAATTATATATTCTGTTTCTGCGAGACTAATAGGTCAATTAGGATACGTGAGATTTAAACTGGTCCACGTTAAAAAAAAAATTAAGATATTAATCAGGTTTTAATTCGGTTAAAACCTAAATCAACCCATAATTTAAAGTAAAAATCGATCAAAACAGGAATCTTAACTCTAATAATTATTTTTTTGAAAATGTAACAAACATTATTTTGATTTTGAATTTTTTATTTTTAAATTTCTTTTTTTATCAACCAGGGTTGATCTTTCTTACCAGTGACGTGGATAGTGACGTGGATATTGGTGCGGGTAAAATTCCTCCTATGAGATATTGGTGAGTTTAACCGTTGGTTCCATCATGATAGCACAGTTGAAAGTAGGTGGATTGTCTTATCGAAAGATTCGAAACGTGAAGGGTAAGAATGTAGATTGATTACTTGTAGGGTAGCCCCTTAAGTTTCAGAGGTTAGTCATATTAGCCCTTTACACCTAAGACATTGTTGTTGCTGTGGGCTAAAAATGTCTCGACCAAAAATCGAAATTACAAGCATAAGAAATCAAAATTACAATCATCTTCATTGATTGGTGAATGAAATTGTTTTTATATACCCAATTGAATTTTAAAAATATACAAAAACAAAAGTACCTTTACTAAAAATAAAGTTATTAAATCTGGATTGGTTATTTAGTCAATCTAAAATCTAACTTATAAGCTGACATAAATTAATCTAAAACAATATTATTTTAAGATTTGTTTTAAATTGCTAAATAATTTCACTTTGTATTTTCTCTTGAAAAAAAAAAGGCTAGTTTTTTATTAAATTGAACAAATTTAATTTAATTAATTATCAATTTAATTTAAAATCTAGTTGGAGTAAAGTCTTGGAACATCAATGACTGGTAAAACTGTACAGATTTTAATCCTTTCATTTCACTTCATCAAAAGCCTAATTCTCATACCAAGCAAGCACACTTAATTTATGGAATTATAATAAAATAATTATGAGAAAGAGAATACAGCAATTTTCACTTTCACACGTAATCTGCAGAATGTGGTTCTTGAATTAAGAAACTCGGGCATGAATCTTTGGACTTAAACTTGAGATAAAAACATGAATTAAGGATTTTTTTATATACAATAATTACGAGACACATCAGTTCTTACCGATATTAAACAAGTAATTAAGATATGTGGAGCTTAATGATTGAGGATAGCCTACCATTAAAGACTTAGAAGAAATTAAAATAGATATAACATTCATGATCAGAATTGAAGAACCTGTATACAAATTTTGAATAAAAACAAAGGAAATAAAGTAACTAGTAACTTAGATTATTTATAAATGTCAAAGCATTGCTAGTCAGCCTAGCAACATTCACTATACTTTTCGTGATCGCGCGCTTCACTGCATAATTTACATTGTTGCCATCAAATCCATCTGTACAGGTAGTCTGATCCGTTATCGCACCACTGATCCATGTTTTCAAGTTATCAATCTGAAATTCTCTGTCAGAACCTGTTAAACTGCGTAGAACCTTCACTGACTGCTTGATCTCATCAATGGAATTTCCAATTTCTTCAATGCAATCTCTAATGATAGCAGCTTCAGTCTTGCTTAACCCCCTTATCTTTGATAAACTCTTTACCAATTTGGATGTGTTGCTAGAAGCTTTGAGGGCCACAGTTAATGCTGTGCTACATAGTTTGAGTTCATTGGTTTTGATGGTGGAGGTGTAAGAAGAGAGGGACTTGAGGCAAAGTTGTGGATATGTGGTGGAATTGCAAGCTGTTTTGAGGTAGTTTGTGTAGGTTTTGCTTGGAGTTGTTGTGGTGGTGATAGCTGCTGAGGATGTTTGCACATTTGATGATGAGATGCATAGAAGAAATGTAAGAAGCAATGATAAAACATTGAAAGATGTTGAGCTTGGAATAATTTTAGCTTCCATGATCGATCGAGCTCCCTTTCTTTCTTTCTTTCTTTCTTTCTTTCTTTCTATCTCTCGATCTCTATTTTGCATTGATTGGTGTGTGAAGATCCCAATTTATAGGAAAAATCTGTCAACTGTGCATGTTACGTATCAACATATATAAAATTGTGAGAAATCAGATGGAATTTAAATAAATCACATGGGTGGCTCTCAGCCATGCAATATGAGACGCCACACATGTTCCGTGATGATGGTCGTATAAGATCATAGCTAGATGTTGGAAAGCTAGCAAGCCTAGCATGACTGAAAAACTAGAAGGTATGCTAATCACGTTATAATTTGAGATTTGAGTACTAGAAAAAAGGTTACGAGAAAAATATTTCAAATACGAATAACTTACTCAAATTCCTTTTGAAACAAATTCAATTAATATGCAATATATATATATATATATATATATATATATATATATATATATATATATATATAAATTTATAGTTACATCAGTTTCTATGGTTGCTGGTACGTAAAAAATACCTCAAAAAATAAATTGCGAAGGTGGACTTATCTAGATGACTGCCCATATATATGCCTATCTTTTACTCTTGTCTAATTGTAAGTTGTAATCACCCTATCCTTTACCACATACTTTAATGTCATGTAAGTTCTAGTAACGTTTGAAACTCTTTTTGTTGATGTAGTGGGTTGTGAAAAAGATTGAAGTAGCCGATCAAAAGTCGAAAACCCAATTGCAAAAGATTTAAAAATTAGCAATATACTGGTTTATAATATATAGTTACTTCTGAGCTACGTTAATGCGAGTGTCAAAAATTTTCTGAAGATAAAACAAATATTTAGGATACAATGCACTATTTAGCTTTATTATTAAATTTCATATAATAAATTAATTTTAAAATTTCTTGATCTGATTTCTTATCTAATCCAAATTTAAAATTAAATTATATAGAAATTATTTCGATATAACATAGTTGACTTGATAGTGCAAAAACAACCAGTAAAAAATATGTTTTGGTTTTAATTTTTTTTAAGATGATATTTTTTTAATACTGAGATCATGACATATTTGATTGACTTACATTTCACAATTTATCTCACCAAACCACGACTCGGGTCGTGAACTAAACTAGATTTTGATAACTTTTTTCTTTTTAATCTATTTTTTACTTAATTATACTATAACAAAAATAGATTATTACAAAATCAATCAAAAACCAAATGTCAATATATTTATTTGAGACTATGATAACTTTATAAAAAAGAAATAAATTATGTAGATCAATTTAAAATCAACTAAATATCATAACAATTTTTTTAGGTTACAATAACCTAATATAAAGTAAACTGGAAGAAATTATGAATATCAATTCAAAAGCAATTAAATATTAAAAATAAATTGAAAAAAATTCTAATAAAAAATCATGAAAAATAAGATAAAGTTTTTGAAGAAATTATATGGATATGAAATATTAATATAATAATAATGGGATAGTGCTAAAGTTTTCGAGAATTCTTTTAGCTATTTTAGCTATTTGGAGTGATGTTTATGCAACTGAAAATGATGCAAAGAATTATGCTATTGGTTTACAAAATGTTATATCAATGCTTGTAAAGCATGAAAATAACATTTTATTCTCACTTAAAAGTGGTTAGGATATAGTCCCCCCATGCTTAAATTTTCTAATCTTTATTCAGTTAGTCTAAATCCAAATGCTAAGATCATATGAGAGACAGAGAATTTGCTTAATTCTTTGATTTTGGGATTGGAAAAAGGCTGCGTTTGCTTCGAGGAGTCTCCTTAATTTTATTTTTGCTCAAGTAGAATTTGCTTTAGATTATGAAAAGGTATAGATCTAATCTTTTGATTGCAAAACTTTGAAAGGAATAATTCCCAATCTTAAGTCATTAATTATTTTAAAATTTGCTTTAAAGCTTTGGGGAAATTCTACAACTTCGATCTTGAATCAATTCAAAAGGTATAAAAATTCCTCAAAATGGATTTTTACAATAATTTTTCAATAAACTTCAAAAACCCTAAATAAGAAAGACAATAACTTGTGTACTGAAAAGATAAGAAAGACAGAGACAGAGGAAGAACATTTTTTCCCATCGGTCAGCAAGGCTACTGTAGAACACAGAAGGCTTTCGGAATGGAGGCGCCGTGGTAATTAATTAACCAACTCTTGAAGAAATACGAAACGTCAAACCCTATAGCTAGTCATGTGCCTGCCCTGTAAGTTCTGTATGGACACATGCCTTGGACAGATCACATGTGCCTTGAACTCTATCTTGCATGATTCGCTGCTCAACAGATGGCGATGTCCATGCTTAGGTTTTTGGGGCAAGCTTAATTATCATCTACATCCATGTATTCGCACCATGTCAAGATTTCTTTTTCTTTTCTTGGAATATTAGCAAATATTGTGGAAAATGATTGAAGAATAAGTTTTTTTCTTCATAAAAGTGAATCTGTATAGAAAAATCTACTATTGAAGTTCCTGACTAAGTTGCCAAACTATGAAGAATAAGCTCATGAAATATGGGGAAGATGCATTTTATCAAGACTGGAAAATAATGATGCACTCCATCACATTATGAAGTCACCTAGCTAGCTATTATTGGTTGAAGGGATTAGAAGCTTACTTAGATACGTAGAATAGATTTTGATTTATATTAAAGAATAATATAAAATTAATTTTGAAATCTCACTTAACATATTAAATTTTTGGGTTAAATAGTTTTTGATATGGTATTAAAATTTTGATAATTAAATTATTTTTATTTTAATAGATAAAATTAAACATAATATAGATATCTATAAACTTCATGTATTATTCTTGAAATCTTATATAATTATTAATCTATCTAATTTTATTTTTTTTGTTATGGAAACTTTTTTAAAGCTAATGCACCATTTTCCACGCAAATCAATGTCTTTGTACCGTTGCTAGTGACTTTCTGGTAACAATAATTTATAATGAATATTCTTTTTCAATTTACTTTCTCAAAAATTTCAATAAATCTTATTAGATAAGGACAGGATGACACTGTGGTTATGGGTAAGGTTGCTTGTCTATCACAGTTATTAATATTTGGTTAACTTAAAAAATAAAGTTTTGTTTTGGTGGACTCCACCATATTTGTGGTTGTGCTTCAAGTTTAATAAAAATAAAAAATTGCTGCTTCATTGCC
>Ga0325404_1000071_pt1 | contig 87345 bp, 49 predicted proteins | sample PopdelMetagenome_18_FD_205664 | JGI IMG/M metagenome (GOLD analysis project Ga0325404, IMG submission 205664) | Populus deltoides microbial communities from Bellville, Georgia, United States - Xylem-Control-R1 | ecosystem: Host-associated > Plants > Phyllosphere > Stem > Wood/Secondary xylem...
TCCTGAGGAAATACTAGTCTTTGTAGGCATGCGGCGGTGAAGGTAAGCATGGGAGGATTTGATTTTCAGAAGGTTGCAAACAACTGAAATTTCAGAAGGTTGTAGGTTGCATTAGGTGAGACTTTTAAAAGGTTTTGGCTTTTATGGTGGGATAGACTGATGCAATTGTCATTCTCTTATGGGGAAAGTATTTTCAGCTTGGACACAATTTCCTGAGGAAATACTAGTCTTTGTAGGCATGTGGTGAAGGTTAGTGTGGGAGGATTTGATTTTCAGAAGGATGCAAACAATTCAAATTTCAGAAGGTTGTAGTTTGCATTAGGTGAGACTTTTAAAAGGTTTTGGCTTATTATGGTGGGATAGACTGATGCAACTGTCATTCTCTTATGGGGAAAGTATTTTCAGCATTCACACAACATTTCCTGAGGAACGTCTCATCAGGGCTTTGCCTTTTCATTCTTTTTGCTTTTTTTGCCCCAAAATCTCAATGAACCGGGAGGAATCAAGTTTTTGTTATTTTGAATGGTTTGGATAACTGAATGGCACTTGAATGGCTTAATCTGTTATAGTGATCCAAGCATAGGAAGTGAATTGATGAAAATTCTTGATCTCTTGCCAAGGGGAAAAGGCCTGTGTTGTAGGTGGCAGCATATTATTTGGTCAGGTTATTTTGTTAGTAGCGACAACACATTTGACATAGCATCATTGTGTATTTAGGAGGTGGTTCCTTGAAAGGGAATTTAGTGTATAGTTCATGTATGGTTTTTGAATCATCTGGAATTTTGTATTTGACGAAATCTCTTTGTTTAAAAATTCTTGAAGATAGTCTATAAGCCAACCATTTAGTTTTATATTTTTTTAATTTTTTTTTGGGAAAATATGTACTGTTGGCCATCGGAAAACACGGTTAATTTTAACTCATCTTCTTAATAAAGTTAGCAATGTCTTTGTCATGGTTACATGAATCAATTCTTGGTAATAAAGATTATTTGTTGGCTTGTTGACCACCCATTAATCCTGTGCAGTGAATGTCTAGGTATTACTTTATCTTGTCAATACTCAATTACTGGCGTTATAGTGGTTTTCCTTTTGAAAATTGCAGGCCCTGGAAAAATATAGGTACGAGCAGTCACTTGAGCATACAAGTCAGTTCATTGAGAAATTGGAGAAAGAGCTTGAAAATTATCAGGAGCATGTTGCTCGTTACAAGAATAGGAAAGAAGCTGCAGTAGACAGTACGATTGCTGATGTATGAAAACAAAGATCTGATGATCTTTTGAAAGTTTTCTGGAGTCAAAGAACTTATGTCAAAGAAAAAAGAAAGACTAATGTGTGCAAACCAAATAAATGAAAAACTGCAACAGGAGCCCTTTTGGTTGACAAAGGCTTTTGTTCATGATATTTGTCGTTTTAGAGATGGCCTATTTCTTTGTTTTGCAGGATGGACTCTCTCAAATAACAAATCAAAGTTGACTGTTTTAAATTAAGGGGATGGCTCCTTCTGCTGATTATGAGACGGAATTTTGCTTCATGGAACAGATCAGACATGGTAAAGATTTCATCAACTTACTTGAGCAGGTAGAGCTTTTCATTATAAAAACCATTTGTATATCTTTTCTATGTAAGATTGGGTGCTTCTCTACCATCATTGAAGTCCTCTTATCGGCTCTGTTATCTCCTTTTCATTTCCGATCAAAAGGGGATTGATTCAATGATCCTGCCATCTATATTCATGTTCTTGTTTTCTGGAATTTAACTTGGTAGGCATCTATGCACCATGAAGTTTGGCCCTCATTTCTGTTTTTATATTTTGTTTGATGTCTATGGTAGCTGGTTTTTCTTCAGTTTTCTTCCTTGTATAATTTCTGATAGTTGGTGTTTTAAGGATTTTGACATGCCCATTAATCTTTTTTGTAAATCAGAAACAAAAAATAGAAGATGACCAACTGTAATGCAAATTTGAGAGGAGCAGATGAGAAAGAGAGTAGCTGTACAAAACGAGAGTAGCTTACCGTAATTTCTCCCATGTTCAGTAAGCCAGTAACGTTAGAGGACCCCTAATTTATCTACTGGGTACTTTCATTTCCCCCATTTTTATTTTAAAGGGAAAAATCTCAATTTAGTGCCTAATTTTGAGTGACAAAACAGGTTCCTAATGTTTCAGACATATGTCTACTGGGTACTTTCATTAGATCAATGTTTGTTTTTTTGTTGCTATAAAACGCCGATGTCTGAAACATTTTAGATATAGCTGCTACAATGTTTAGTTTTAGGACTGAATTGAGAATTGGATAATACGTTAGAGACTAATTTGAAATTTCACCTATTTTTCATCAAACGGTGGAGGAGCTGATTTGCATGTGTAAACTAGCTATGCCCAACAAAATATTATAATAAGAAAAACACCTATTTTTTTTAATTAACGTGGATGTCTGGGTTAGTTTACGTGTATTTCATAGATCCTGAAGTTAACGATTATGTAAGTTTTTAATGGTCTTGAGGTTCGTAGGACTCGAATTAGTGATCTTTAAAAAGCAAACTTAAAGCCTGACCAGTTAAGCTATATTTTTTAGAGTTAATTTGATTCCATCTTAAAATTAATAGTATTTGTGATTTATTTTTTTTTTAGTAACGCTTGGCATTTCTATGTAAAATCATCTTTAGTATTCTATAGATTAATTAATTTTATTGAAAAATTAACGCTTGGCATTTCTATGTAAAATTATCTTTAGCGTTCTATAGATTAATTCATTTTATTGAAAAATTATATATCACAAACTTTGTAACTCGTAAAAGTCAACAAAAAGATATTTTATTAATTCCAAGACTGTTATTATTTTTTATTTAATGATTAAAAAGTTTTTATATTAAATATTACAATTTTATCATTAAATTAAGAAAAAAATTACTCTATTTTACACTTTCCTTGAGCTTTATGAGTTCATGAGACACCTCTATGATGCAAAATAATAATAATAATAATAATAATAATTTATCATTATATTTTATTTAATAACTGAAAAATTCAAGATGCATCAAATTAATAATAAAAACACTAGTTAAAGTTTATCATTGCATTTTTTTTTCTTCTGCACTAGGATTAAGCACCATCAAAGCAATCATCCCAGCCACAGCACCAATACTAACATCTTTTGGAAAATGGTCACCACTGAAATAATTTTGATTCACATAGGACATATATATTTATTCCTTTCTCTTTCCTCTTTGCTCTGTTGAACTTCGTTTTCTAACGAAGCAGATTTTATTTCAAACAAAACTTTTAGCTGGACAAAACTGTTCAAAATAGACTTTGCTTTCTATTCTTGATCAAACAAATTAATCTGTAGCATTTGAAATCACAGATTTATCAAAAGCAGAACTACATTCCCCATTTCTAAAAATAAGAACTTCAACCTAACCGTAAATCTATAGGAAATAAATGGGTTTTTAAGATTAAACACAGGATAAATGGATCAATAAATAAGTACAAGGCTCATTTGATGGTAAAAAACTATACCTAAAAAGAGGGAATAAATTAACATGACACATTCATTCTCTCATGTGGTGAGATTTGTTTTCATTCATTTTATTCTTGCTATTATCGCCCATTTAAATAGGGAGTTACTCCATGAATGTAAAGACTGCATTTTTTAATAGATAACTAGACAAAGAGATTTATATGGATCAATTAAAAGGATTTATGGTAGAAGGAAAAGAACGCAAAGTTTTCGGCCTCAAATGTTTTATCTATGGCCTAAAACAATCATCTAGGCAATGGTATCACTGGTTTCACTAAACTATTATTTTGATTGGTTTTGTGATGATCAAGAAAGATAATTGTGTGTATGTAAAAAAGGTTGAGAAAAAAGTTCTTATCCTTCCTTTATATATAAACAATATTTTATTAGCTGGAAATGATTTAAAGTTCATTATATTCACTTAAAAGTCGTTGTCCTCTATATTTGAGATGAAGGACATGGGCCATGCATATTATGTATTGGCAGTTAAGATCCAAAGGGATCAATCTAAGATAGTTTTAAGTTTATCTCAAAAGAATTACATTAAAAGAATCTTAGAATGATTTTGTATGTGTAATTCTAAACTCGTTGATACTCCAATTGTAAAGAGTCATGCTCTTAGTGTTAAACAATATCCTAAGATAAAGGAATGGAAAAAGCAACTAGTAAATGTTCTTTATTCAAGTGCAATTGGTAGTCTGATGTACGCAATAATGTGTACTCGACCTAATATATATTTTGTTGTTGGCACGGTTAGTAGATATTCAAGTAATCTTGGTATTGCGTATTCGAAAATAGTTAAAGGATTTTTCAATATCTAGAAGGAACAATAAATCTTTCCTTATGCTACCACGGTGGAAATCTCAAATTGATCAGATATAGAGATGTTGATGTATCTATTAATACAGATGTAGGAAATCCACCTCAGGATATGTTTTTATTTTAGGAGGTGGGGTCATTTCATGGTGTAATATAAAGCAATCTATGTCTCCCTATCTATGATGGATTTAGAATATATTGCTTGCGTAGCCACTGACTAGGAGGCCATCTGTCTTAGATGATTCTTGTATAGCTTGAATGTTACAGTATTTATAGAAGATGATGTTATTATTTATTATGACAACACTTATGTAATAGCTTATGCAAGGGATCTCATATCATGGCAAATCAAAGCATATTGGTACCAAAAACCATTTTATTCAAGACATCATTGCATAGGGTCAAATTTTCCTTAAGCATATCTCTACTCATGAGATGGTTGCTGATTCATTTATTAAACCTCTCCTAAGAGACATCTTTTTTAGGCATGTCAGAGGTTTATGATTATATAGGATTTGATAAGCTTGTATTTTACATGATTGGACATTGTGGGCCTTTTATGCATTAATGGTTTATGAGTATTCTTCTTGCATAATTATTGTTAATTTAAATTAGTACACAATATCATATTAAATGTAAATGTTACCAGGTAATAATTATCATTCTCACATAAGAAATTGCCCTATTGTTGAGAAAGCAAATAGGACGAGATGTATTCCTATCATAAGATGCATTTTTATAATGCTTATGATATGCTTAGCTCTTAGTGAGCTAACAAAGAAATATTTCTTGTTATTTTATGTCTTCTAACTTAGAGTTAAGATGAGACTTATAAGTAAAAAATAGAGAGATTCAGATCTCTATAAAGCCTCTTAAATAGCCGAATGTGAGAATTTCAATAAGGCACTAGAAGAGTGATTGTCTTAAGATGCTGAGGTTAGGAGCAATTTTTTAGCTTTTAAGCCTAGGTTTGTATGGTGTATAAGCATGACATTCCTTGTAGTGGGAGCTCTACCATAGCATATAGTATCATATTGTATGCACATCGATCGTAAAAGAAAGTGATAGAATTTATCCCTTTTCTATCATTATGTGAGTCCTGTAATTCTTTTATGAATTCATAATTATACCATCCAGAACTTAGAACTATGCCATGATGTAGAGATTTGACGTTGCTACTTTAGTAAGTTATCCAAGAGCTATAAATCAAATAGTCCAACGATGCATGTATAAGAAAACAATTAAGTCAAAATTAATTGACATAAGGGGCTAAGGAAAAACTATTTGAATCGCCCTAATGATTTATGACTTATTGCCCGAATGATTATGTTAGATAAATATATTTGACATAGTCATAAGTACAAATACATATAGTGAGAGTTCATGTGTAGCTCTTAATATTATCTAAGAGGGATCAAAGATGCTTGATCTAGTGTGATTATTTAGTTTGGGATATAAACGAGATATAGAGTTATAATGTTATGTTGATTTTGATAGTGACTTAATATAACATCCTTACCTATGATTTTATTGTTTGGTCACGCGTACCATTTCCCATATGAAAAGGAGAACAAAAGAGCTACCTCATCATAAGAATGAGGTTATGGTTTAGAATGCCTAATATGTACAAGTAAGAGATGTAGATGAATGTCCACATGGGTATTCTATTTAGAAGATAAAGTCTAGCTTTATTAGGATTAAGTTTGGAGAGCCAACTTAATCTAAGACTCTTGTTTGAAAAAAGTCCTAATTAGCTTATAACTCTCCATCTATCTAAGGATACTAATGGTTAATAGGTAGTGGTCTTTCTAAATTGTTTTTTTTTTGTTAATCAAAAACAGAAAACATTCTCTCTCACAATATCTTTGTTTGTTCTCTATAGAACACCATCAAAGTTCTAAGAATTTGTAACATGTTATTTATTTAGGTGACTCTAGTAGTCATTTAAAGAACAAGATTGGTCTTTTTTTTTGTTTCATACAACATCAAAGAAGTTTGTAATTCAAGTGGAGATTCTGATTTGTAAATCTGGTATGTTACATTAACCTTTTTATTTAAATATACCAACGATATCCATTTTTATCTTACATAAACTTCACTGATTTTATATGTATTTGAGATAGAGATAATTTTGAATTTTGAATTCACTTTCCTAACCAAATATAATTTTTTTTATTCAATACTTGTCCCTTTCATTAAATATTCCTTCGAATAAAAAAGTTATCTAAAAAAAATTTAATATGGGATATAAGATAACTGTATAGTTTTTAGATTGAGTGATTATTTTTTTAAAAAATAATTTCTTTAAAGGAAATGAGGAGCTATGAAATACTTTTAGTTTTGAAACTGACAGTGTGCTCACTATCAAATAATGAAGAATAATTGTTTAAATTCTAAGTAGAACACAAATAATATTGGTAAAACTTGAATCTCTTAAAAAAAATTAAATAAATTGAGATTAAGACGTGTTATTATTATTATTATTATAACCCAATATTTAAGCCCAATTCCAAAATATTTTCAAAAATCCAAAAAAAGTAAAAACTTAAAAAAAATAAAAAAAGAAGTTGTTTTCAATGCATTTCAATTGTTTGCATGTCCATTTTGTAATTTTCAACAATTTTATTTTGTTGTATCTCCTCAAAAAAATAAAAAAACCCAAAAATATATTTTCGACGCTTTTTGACTATTAATGTGCTCATTTGATAATACTTGATTAATTTTCTTATTGAACTGGCGTTAACATTGTCTTTTGAAAAAGAACCAAAACATAAAAAATACAAGAAAATCAAAATAGAAAGCCAAATAGACAAAGGATTAAAGCGGAAAAATAAAAATAAAGGATCAAGATAAAATGGAGTGGCTTGAGGACCAAGTAATCAACAAAGAAAATGACAAAAGTCGAGTGGGCTGAAGTGCAAAACAAGAGAAATGAGGGACCAAAACAAAATTAAGCTACTTAGAGATCAATGTAACTATAAAGAAGACAAAATTTATGGGATATAAATACTTGATTGAATTGTAGAGAAAAGGGGAGCTATCACACATGAAACCTAACCTTATCTCTCTCACATAAAATCCATAACCTCTTCTCTTCCACCAAAAACCCTAGCCACTAAGAGATAAAGAGAGGAAAAGAAGAGAAATTATGTTGAAAATTAAGAAAAAAATTATAGCCACAAGACAAAAACAGAGAAAACAACTAACTCTCCACTTCTCACCAAGGTGAAAACCCATCTCCCTCTTCACCGTTTCTAGCACCACATCATATATTTTTCCAGCCTCTCTCCTTTATTTTTCTACCTTAGAACCACCCTCCAAACATCACTATACACCAGAAAACTTCAACTACAACCCCTACAAAATAGCCTTGAAAAGTCTATCAAAATCAGATCACTACTCGGTTTTTGGGTCATTACTAGAGATAAAGATAAAACATATACCTAAAACTTTCATGAAGAGTACAAAACTCAATCCTACCATTTTAAAACTCAAATCATAGCCAAAATAGAAAAGTCAAAATCTATTCAAAAATTCACTATAGCTCAAACTCTATTTCAAACACTGCTAGTTTTTTAGATCATAATTAGAGCAACACACCTTGGTTTTAGGTTTTATTTATCTTAATGGAAAGATAAGACATAGGTATAAAACTTTCATGAAGAGTGTAAATCCTAGTTCTTCTATTTTAAATCTCAAAGCATAGCCTAAATAGAGAAGTTAAAATCTATCTAGAAGCTCATTGTAGCTCGAATCCTGTTTTAGTTTTTGGCATCTTTCTAGAAGTAAATAAAAGTAAAAGCAAGCTTAGATGCATTGGAAATCTTAAAGGTAGATATCAAACATTGTTTTAAGGATCCAACTCCAAATTATATGGTTTCAATGCTCTAAATCCAGCCATAAATTGTATAAGAAACAACAATATTACTTCATAACAACAATAACAACACTATCTAGCACTTACCCCACTATTCCAGCCCTTTTTCTTTCTAGTCAGCCACCCCTAATAGATCCATTTCAAACCTTAAACCTTTATTGAATAATTCATCTTGCTTTATTGATGATCTTAACATGTTTTATGGAGAAATTTGCAGGATTGAATAATTTTTATTATATTGATATTATTGCTTGAATGATGTTAGCTAAGTCCATAAATCATGCATCCTGTTTTACAATTGATTCGATGAGGTTTTGGGATTGAACAATGTTTATTAGATTGATATTTGTGTTTGAATGCATTTAGTCAAATCCTTTAAATTTTGCATGTTGTTTCATTTCATGTTCTTGGTGATTTCATTATTATCATTAAAATTGCAACATGTTTTTCTTTGTGTATGAATATGAATCTATTCAACAATATGTATTGACATGGACTTTTACTTCAAATAGTAGAAAATCAATACTCATTCTTGCATGCATCTATATAGGGTTTTGCAACTTATTTATAAAAACTCATCAAGAGTTCAACCCACATTAAAAAGCTTTAAAAAGGCCAACACACCAAAAGCCTTAAAAAAAAAATATATATTTTTTTAAATCACAACAAAAAAATATTTTGTTATTAACATGTCATAATCAAGATAAATATATTCATAACAAACTATTATTTTGAATATTAACAGGAAGTAGCCCTTCCTTTGAATTTTGGAATATGCTTTTATTTTAAGTTAATGTAGTTTAATATTCATTGATGACACCTAAATGTTTAATAAAAGTATTGGTTTCTTTTTTAGTCTAATATTAATCGATGACACTTGTTATAACCCAATTTTAGCCCGTTAGCTTTTAATTTAATTTTATAGGGGTTAAAATGTAAAATTAAAATATTAAAGTTTTATTTCACGGAGAAGTGTAATTTTTTAACTTGCACAAAAACTAGAAATTACAATGTACTTTTATAATTCTATCCTTATCATCAAGATAATGATAGATATTCGCTTTCAAATTTGATTCTTAATCAAATTTAAATTTTAAAGAATAAAATAAACTTATTTGAAATTTTATTTTTCACACATGATAAGACTCTTACATTATAAATACAAATCTCAGCACATCCATACAGGAAAGCACCAAATTCATGTATGAGTAATATGGGGCTAGTTGCCATGGATTTTAGGCAATGGAGATTTGAAACGAATGTTTGTTGGGCAGGAACATGGCCATTAGCGTGAGGGTTTAGGATTGAAGGATAACTAGAAGCAGTAATTTTTAGAGTTGAAGAAATCCTTGACTGCGTCTCTATCCTATAGGCTACAGCAGGAGCATGTCCATGTGGTGGTCCGTGTGAGTTGTGGGTCTTTGTGCAGTGAGGAACACGATAAAATTCGAAGTTAGGTTGGGTATGAGAGAACACCGGGGCTACTTGTTAGCCTCAAAGTACGGGTCAAACAAGAATGGATGGTGCCATTTTCTTACAATCTAAGCAAATCTATCATATCAATTTCTGCTCTAATCCCCTCCAAAACTATATACCTTTCTCTCCTTTTCATCACCCACTTTGATGTAACCTTCCTCAAAACCTCATCCTTCTTCATGTTGAATCAAAACACATGTACTCGGATTTGGTGTCTATATAGATCCTGTCCTGCAAATCGAAGCTTATAACGAAAACCATCTTTGAAATTCATTCCATCGAACTAAACACCCCTTTCGAACACCTTTTTGATTTGCCTTTATTTATTTATTTTCGCCAATAAAAAATGATGATCATATGATCCAGCAGTTTGAAGAAGTAGCAGGTGCTTATTTAATTTAATTTTTTAAATGTATTAAACAGACAAAGAAATTCAATTGAGCTGTAATTTACAGCAATTAATTAGATGTCAGTCATTATGTACATGTTTGGAAGAGGATTCGGGATGTTATATCATTTCAGGATGTTGAAATAAAACAAGTTTTGCAAAAATTCTCTGGGATTTCAAATGATAATGCTTTCTATTCATGATAATGTTGGTGAGATGTATCTTGAAGGTGTTCAATCTTTTTCTATGATTGTAAATGACACTGCAGTAATTAAATCCCAGAAATCTATTCTAACTCAAGTGTACAGAATTGGTTAGAACAAAATACTCATGTCTGTCACTAAGCACATTTCTCTATTTATTTTATTTTAGCTATAGGACTCGTGTTTGACTGCGGGCCGTAAATATTTTTTAAAAAAAACCCTGAGTATAAAAGCTATTTTAATATTTTTTTTACATAAAAAATTTAAAATGTAAATCAAAAAACTTATCCAAGCATATAATCAAATAAATTGATAATTATCTATGTAAATTAACAAAAAAAAAAAAGTTGATAGCAATTACTAAAAGAGAAACTAGAAAAAAAAATAACAAATAAATATAGTCAAGATATTTGATCTCATAAAATGAGACACGTACTTATTTGTGTCAAATTGAATTTTTTTTTTACAATTAATAAAAGATAATAAAAAAAGAAACGCATATGAAGCTGAGTGAATAACATAAAAGAAAAAAAAAATATTATGCAAGGCCAAACATATTAGAAATATTATTTCAAAAGAACTACTTTTTTATAAAATAAAGCTTATCTATTAAAGATTAAAAAATCATTCTTCAAAAATTAAATACAAAAAGGTATATAGTTTTTTTTAAAAACCTCTATCCAAAAAAGAATTGCAAAACTTGTGGTCTAAATCATGAGACCGGGATAAACCGATTAAAAAAATTGAAGATAACCAAATTTTTGTTTTAAAAAATAATGTAGAATGATAAAATCATAAAGAAAATGAGGAAAAAAAATCATTAACCGTATTAACTTTTAAAACTCATGACCCTTGTCATTAGATGGAAAGCATGACAAATGAAAAAATTACAGAGCTCAATACCGAACAAATTAAACATCAAAGGATGAAACAAGCAAAAAATTAATCACATAAAAAATTATAATAAAAGAATGAGGATGAAAATTTAAATAAAAATAATTTAGAGAGCATAAAAAAATTAGATTGGATGGTTAAATTGAAAAGAAAAAAACTTTAACAAAAGGAAAAAAAAAATCAAAAGAATGAGGGCTAAATTGAAAAAAATAAAACAACATAAACTTTGATTGAATGATGAAATTAAAAATCAATAAAACCTTAACAAAAGTACCAAGAAAAAATCAGAAATCAAAAAAATAAAGAGTAAATTGAAAAAAGTAATATATGACAAATCATTATTAATTTAAGGACTAAATAAAAAACATAACAAAAATTTCTAAAGGGCCACGTATGAAAATAAGCAATAAGAAACATAAGGACTAAATTGAAAAATAAAAAGAAAAAAGGATAGACATACACTTTCTTTGGAAGAGACAGAAAAGAAGAAATGAAAAACAAAACAACCATTGGTGATAAACTGTCCATAATCCACCATCACGCGGCACAAAAAGAGGTAGAGGATGCAGTGACGCTTCTAAGGACACGATTAAAGGACAAGTTTGACCATAAGGTGATGTCGTACATGCTGCGTAAAGACTGTGGATATCATTAATGCATTAACGCATGTTAAACACGTGTTAACAACTTTTTGAAATAAAAAATAAAAAATTAAACATAAAAATATTAAAAAGCCTCTTATAACCCAAGAATTACATATAAACCTATGTGAAAAGACACAAACACCCCCCACAACTGAGACCATTATTTTTTCTACTCCATAACAAAATAGTAATATCATAGTAAATTATGTCGATTACTATAGTGAAAAGTCCACATCCTTTATTTTGTTCAATTTTTTTGAATATTACTTTATGGATCATACAAAATTTAACAAAAAAAATTCTACTCAAGCAACAATTGGAGTTGATCTTTTGTTTACTAACTAATTTTTGGCTACTTTGAAGTCATAAATTGGTTTATTTAGGTGTGTGTGTGTGTGTGTGTGTGTGTAATGTTTTAAGGTATTTTGAGGTTAGAAATAGTTGAGAAAAAGGGGTGTTTTTATTTTAAAAATATTAGTGTAAACGGCACATCATCTAGTTGTTGACAATGCCGACTTAGCAAAATATATATATATATATATATATATATATATATATATATATATATATATATATATGGGTATTTCTTTTAAAACATTCTTTGTTGTTACAAAAGAGATAAACCATACCATCATTCTTGACACTCTATTTATTGACATGATCACTCCATATCAAGCACATCATGATTGTATTACTACTGAAATCAATGGCATCAAACTTGTTTTTCCATTCCTAGAAAAATTTAAGACTAGAAATTTAAATTTAATTAAAGTATGTTCCATACATACATATCATATCAATGCACTGATTCTTGAAAAACAATTCTATTTACATGATTTACAAAACATTTTGTAATGCCAGGAGTAATTTTGGTGCTTTAGAGATGGTGTCAACCCAATGTTGAACTGTGTCGGGTTGGACCTCTGATGGTTTTGTAGGTTCTTCTTTTTTAATAACTGTCTCATACCATGATTTGACAAGTTTGGCAGCTTGGATGGTGGAAGACATGAGTTTTGTAGAAGGTTTAGGGCTTTCTGGTTTTAGACAAGAGATGTTGTAATATGGCAAAGTCTTTCTGTTGGGCTTGTTTCAAGGTTTGTAATTTGGATTTAAGAGTTTTAATCTTAGAATATAATTTTGGAATGGTGACTGTGGTTTTGGACTTCTTTTTGTTAAGAATCTTTGTAAGGTCATAAGTATTGGTACTGGTAGAAGGTAGTAGAGAGCGGTTTGGAGGGTTATATAGAGGGTGCTCTAGTTGGTTAAAATCTTTCAATAGTCTATCCAAGTAGGTTTTTTGAAGATGAGGATCATCAAGTCGTTTGATAGCCTCAAGAATGAATTCTTGATCTTAAGTTAGGACGTTAACTTGTTTGGAGTCTGTATAGGCATCTGAAGTAGCACTAGTGGTTGCTATTTCATCAATTTGAAATTTTTCTTCAGAAGTGTCTGAAGGAGAATGGTCAGTGTTTGTGGCTTCAAGATAAAGATTTTGTATTTGGTTAATGGTATCTTCATCTATTTGGAGCTCATAAAGTTTGGTATTGACTTTGCAAAAACTAGATGTGTGTCCTTTCTGGTTACATTTGTAACATGTAATGTTTTTGGGGTCAAATTTTGGTTTGGGTTTTAACTGGAAAGGTCTATGGGGTTTATTGAATTTGTAGTAAGGTTGATCTGGTTTGGGATGAAATTGTTATCGGTATGTATGGGCCGATCGTTTATAAGGGGGCTTGTGTTTCGAATATCTTTTGGGTTGTGAGCTGGTTTCACTGCAGGAGGGGTTTTTTGGTGGAAAGGTCAAATTGGTGACAGAAACTTCCAAGTTCCTATCTGGTCCGTTTCATTTCTCACTTTAGGTGTTTTTGGAGTTTGAGATTCTGGTAGATCTTAAGACCTTCTTTTTGTGTGAAGCTTACAAGTTCACCATATGTAAGCTGGTCATATGGTATAGTTTTGGTTGTAAAGGTATCTTTAATTTTGTTTCGGGCTTTTTCTCCTACGAGGATTGGTAATCCTGCAAGGAATTTTTCTTTCCAAAATGGTTGGTTTGAATCTTCTCGAAGCATAACTCGAGTAAGGAAGGTATTTTTGTACCACTGAAAGTCATTGAGTTTTTTGCACCGAAGGTTGGAGAGAAGTTTAGCATTTTTATCTTTCAAATAAGAAGGATCTCCAACAAAATGCAAGGAGATGGTAAGGATGAGGGTAGACATAGCATCTTGGATGGTGTTTCCTGAAGGGTCAAGGATAGGTGTTTGGTCTTCATAGGTTTGTACAGAGTTTAGAATATGTAGGTGATCCGTTTCAGTGAGATGGTAATTCCACCATCCTTTAAGTTGGCTAGAGAAGCTTGCAATAAAAAGTTCGGCTATGACTTTATCTGAGGTTCCTGTTTGAGTTTTATAGGCATTAGCTGCCATGGTCATTTGTTGGAGGGTGTTTAGGATATTATATTCGGACATGCCATCTATGTTCCATTCATAGAGGGAAGATGAATTATATTTATGTTGGCTGATGACAGTTGGTTCGGTAGATATGAAAATATCTGGAGCAATGGTTGTTTTGGGAGCTTGCCAGGTGAGTCTGTTTAGTTGAAGAGGTTATTCTTGAACGGTGTTTGTATCAGAGGTTGATAAGGGGTTATTTTTTAGAGTATTAACCTAATTTGTAGAGGATGAAGGGTTAGATTGTTGAGGTGTTTCTGGGACAGTCAAGGTTGTCCGATCAAGGTTTTGTAAGTGTATTTTAATGGCTCTAAGAAAATCTGTTTGATTTTCTTGAATTTGTGCTTGGCTCGTTTGAGTAACTTAATATGGTTTGAATAATGGGTTTTTGAGTTTAAGGTCGATTGGGGTTTTATCAGTTATGAAGTGGGCTGGGTTTTTTTGTATTTGTTTTTCTAATCTGGTAAGCTGTTTACCAATGGTATGGAGGTTGGTATTTGTAAAATTGTTTTGTTGGATGATATGTTTGGTATTTGTGAGGGTATCTTTACCAGGTAATTTGTATGGGGCTGCATCAACTGTTTGATCTCTATAAAAAAATTGTATGTTGCGTAAAGGTGGATGATCTGACTCAACTGTTGGTCCACTGGTGAGAGTCCATATAGGGGTTTTTGAACGGGTTGTAATAGGACATGTTTAATAGATGCAAATGGATATGGAATATGTTGTGCTGAAACAAAACGGAATTCAAACCAATCAAAGAATAAAATTTACACGTTATGGGTCTCAATGTAAGCATAAAATTGTTTTTGAATATCATTCCTCTGTTGGAGGAAATGTTGAAAAAACCAAGATCGTTTTTCCATATTATGATCACCATAAAATATCTTTTGAGAAGAGGTTTGTTTATGACAAAATGCTTTTCTGAAGTCAAAACATTCAGCTTATTTTAGATGTTTTCAGTAACACCTGAAAAAGTTGGTGAAGTTGGAGGAGATGGTTGCTCAAGGTTTATATAAACTGGTTTTGGTATATATATGGTATAGTATGCATTTTGGAAATTGGTAGAAGGGATGTCAGATGTAGATTTTCTAGGAAGGTTTGCATGATAAGGGATATTGATAACGGAAGGGATTTTGAAAATTCTGCCCAGATCTATTATACTGGAAGAGGAAGAGGTTTCTGAGAATCTGGAACTTGTAGAGTGTCGATGGAAAGACAGTTTGACTTTTCCATCTGTGTATTGGGTAATATTTTTAATTTGGACATTGGGTTAAAGTGGTGGTGGTAGTTTTGGTTGTGTTGTACCTTCGAGGATCCAATCTTCTAGCAGGGATATGTTTTTCCATTGGATTGCTTTTGGGACAACAGTATTTGAGCGGGATAAATCTGTTTGTAGTAGGAGTGTTTTTCCTTTTTTAGATTGGAATTTGTGTTTGATGGCAAAGGCTAAGAAGATGGCTTTGTAATGGATTTTGAATATGAGAGCAACAAGGATAGATCCTTCGAGCATGTCATAATTATGGGTCTTTATTTGTAGTAACATACTTTGCAAGATATTTTTGTCTTTGAGGGATATGGTTATGTTTGGATAACAGTCAAATGACACCGGACCACTACAAAGGCTAGACTCAATAGAACTGAGGAGGGAATCTTGGAAGTTTTGAAATCTAGCATCACGGAGGACAACTAAAATGGAGGTGTTTAAGCCTTTCTTTGTAAGGGGTTTTATTCCGACCTAGATAAGGCCAACATGAATATACTTATAGTTTCGGGCTAGATGTTTTTGTATTTGACCTTGTAGAAAGGTCAAATGATATGTACATCGAATGGAATGTCTTGCCAACATTTCAAAGTATATTGTAATGGAGAACAATTTGAGAAATTTTGGAATGTGTTAATTTACGTGCTGAAAACTCTTAATTGTTAAAGTATATTGTAATGAGATTATTATTATTATTTATGAAAATGAAGTAATTAAGATGTTTGGTGTTCATCTGCTCAACAAAAACTATTTGTTTAAGCCCATAATTTTAATTATATATATATATATATATATATATATATATATATATATATATATATATATATGGGTCTTCAGCCCATACTCAATCATGGATTAGTATCTTGAATTTTTTTTAATATTTATTAATGTATATAATCTTTAATTTATTTTATTGTATACACAAATTAGGTGTTTTTTTAAGAGACAAATACATTTTTTTCATCTTTTAATATATATTTTAAATAATAAATTTTTATACATTTAATATTTTTTTCTAATAAAAGCATAACAATTTCATTATCCATGTGAATCAAAGGAATAAATCACTATCTCAATGGCATATAGTGATAACAAATACTAAGATAGGAATCACAACTTGTTACATAGAAAAAAATGACAAAACCCTTTACAATAATAATGGTGAATAACAATCTTTTTGGTAACAAATAGTTTTTTCATGAACAAGGTCAAAAGCTCACTGAAATTTCTCGATGAGGATTAGGGATGATAATTTTCGGTTCGGTTCGGTTTTTATAAAAAAAATAACCAAACTGAATTTAAAAAAAACCGAAACCGAACTGAAACCGGTTCGAACCGACCGGTTTTGATTCGGTTTGGTTTTTCGGTTTTAAGCTTATAAAACTAAAACTGAACCGAACCGGTCGGTTTTTTTAAAATGTTAATTAGTTTTTTTTCACGGTTCGATTTTTTCGGTTTTTTTTTCCGGTTTTCTCGGTTTTTTGATTTTTTTGTTCACCCTAATGAGGACTAACTGAAAGAATATAATCTCCTGATTCTATTGAAATTTATTTTACTTTATTTTATCTCTTTTAATGGCATCTGATTGATAAGACTCACCACATAAATTATTAAATATTTAATTCATAGATGTTCGAACTTGCGACTTATTACAAAAAATAATTTGAATACCTCTATGAAACATGTTCAATACTCATTGCGTTCCTCACTCATAAATTGCTTGCAAATTAACAGTCACCTCTTTCTCTAAAATAGAATAAAAAGAAACCTTGGACATTATATCACTAATTTCTCTAAAATAGAGTATAAAGAGACAAGAATGCACACCCAAGAGAGCTTATACAGCATAGGCCATCACTTGACAAAACCCTGGCAGGTCTTACAAATAACGAAAGTAAGAGTTCAAAGCAGGATCTAATATCATGTTCTAATGTTAAAGCCTATATAATCTCACAATTTACGTTATTTCATGAGTGAGTATTTTAAAACAAAAATAACATGTTGAACAATATGTTTTAAAGTATATTTCTTGATAGTTAAACTAGAGAATCATACAAATAAAGGAAAAGTGAAGTGTTGGTAGAGAATTATACAAATAAACGAAATTAATTAAGCAGCATTATAATATAATAAAAAGGTAGAATATATAGACTCAAATGGTTTGCACGACCAGAAAATTATCAATATAATTGAAAATACCGATAAAAAATTATCATCAATAAATTACGATGATACTTACCGATAAAAAATAATGTCACTATTTTCATAGGTATTCACCGACTGAAATGCTTCTATCAATGAATACCAAAAGAATTACAAGTATAAGTTAACGAATAAAAAAGAGTAGGCAGTCCCTCATTATTTTTATTGAAAAATATGACATGTCAATATTATAGACGAAATTACTAATGAAAACTAATCGTTGCTAATATCAGTCAGGAAAACAAACGGTAATATTTAAGTTATAAAATCTCAGAAGACCCCCCCATCTCCCCCTCCCTCATTTCTTCTTCTTCTTCTTCTTCTTGTAGAAAACAACACTCTTTCCCTTTTATTTTGTCACAAATCAAGCTTTCATTATCACAAGTCCATTCACCCCAATACTTAGTCTGTCAATATCCCTGTTGTGGTTCAATTTGAATTAAGATTCGCCACATCAAATAAGCAAACCTACCTATTTTTTGTTGTAACCTTTTTTATGTTAATATTTTGATATTTTTATATAGTATACGTAGTTTGTTTATGTGTTTACTTGTTTTATAGCCTTTTCTTATAGAAATTGCTTGTATGAATATATGATTTGTACATGTTAAGGTTTGTTTGGAATTTTGAAAAATTGTATTTGTTTGTTATTTAATGGTATTGTGTTTGATTTTATAACTTAGGTGTTTTATAATGAAATAAATAATGAGTTATTTAATGGGTATGTTTCACATTTTGTTAATTTTATTGTTAAGTTGAAGATTTAGGTAAATTTGGAGGAATTTGATTTTTTTTTTAGGAAAAATTGATAATCATTAAAGGGTATTATTAAAATAGATTGAATAATTTTAAATTCAACCAATGATAGCTAATTAACTCGGTACCGATAATTTGTTTAGTTTACATTATTAATTAATACATGTTGTCATAAATATTCTATATATGTTTCATATAAGTAATGGATGATCATTTTTTGGATATATTGAGTTTCACTTGAAGGGCTACGTAACATGGATTATTGTAATGGAGTTGAGGGTTTTATTAACTATGTGCTATCTATCCAAAAAATATTAATGGAGGCGGTATTAGATGTTCATGTAAGAGGTGTAAAAATAAAAAGTTTTTCTATCCAAATATTGTTACAATACATCTTCTACAAAAAGGGTTTGCAGAAAAATATTTATGTTGGTTTGCATATGGAAAACCCTATAATCCTTCAAAATCATGATAGAAAGAATGATTTGATCAACTTCTAGTTCTAACAGCATATATAGAGTTGTATATGATAATAGTAATTATTTTAAGAGTATAGTTATTTATAGATGTAATAAGAATGAATCAAAGTGATGCAGGTGAATGTTCAATTGTAGATAAAGAACCAAATGCAAACGCAACTAGTTTTTTGATCTTTTAAAAGATTCTAACGAACTATTATAGGATGGGTAAATTATCGGTTGTTGCACAGGTGTTCACCATCAAGTCAAATCATAGGCTTAGTGAGGTCGGTTACGAAAAATCATCAAATGGGCGGGAAGCATTTTACTTGAAGGAAGTAGACTAAAAGAAAACTTATATGCTATTAATTCCAACCCTTTAGCTTAAGATACAAGAAAATTGACATGTGTCCAAACTTCTAAATGTTGCACTATCTAGAAAATATAGATTTGACATAGTGAAGAACCTGTTGGCATGTTCAGTATAAACTCAAAGCTGGTAGGGAAAGGATTTTTTACATATTGAAAATTGAGATACTTCCCAGTCTTTCCTAAACTATAAAGGTTATTCATATCTCCAAAGATAGATAAACACATGGCATGACATCATTTACATGATGCGTTAAATGGAGTCACGGTATACCCTTATAATGGTGAAGGCTGCAAGAAGTTTAATTGGGTGCATCCTTAGTTTTCAATAGAACCATAGTACATACATCTTGATTTATGTATTAATGTATTCAATTTATTTAGGTCATTTATTGCATCCTATTCTTGTCGGTCAGTGATACTCACGGCTTATAACTTACCATTTGGGATGTGTATGAGGCTGGAGTTCATGTTTTTATCTATAGTCATACCCAATCCTAATACTTCGGGTAGGAATATAAATGTTTATCCTCGACCACTGATTAATAAGTTGAATTAGTCGTGGTTTTTCCAAACTTTGACGTATGATGTCTCAAGAAAACTAATTTTCAGTTGAAAACAATTTTGATATGGACTATCATTGATTTTCCTACATATAGGATGATTTTTTGTTAGAGCACACATGAGAAATTAACATGTTCATACTATATGGAAAATAATAAAGCCTTCGTATTAACAAATTGTGGTAAAACAACTTTTTTTTATTGCCATTGTAGGTTTTTGTAAACTAATCATAAGTACAAAAAAACAAAAATGACTTCTTCGTAGGTAGAGTTGAAAGAGATGTTGGACCTCTAGTACCATCAGATAAAGAATTGTATGTTGTGATCTCGCAATACAGGGGAATTGTGTTTACTTTTCAATTCGGTAAGCAAAAGTTTTCTAACTTTGGTGTGACCTATAATTAGTTAAAGGGAAGTATTTTTTAGAAACTTCCTTATTGAAATACTAATCCTCTCCTCCATAATCTAGATGTCATGTATATTGAAAAGAACATGCTTGAAAATACTTTTAACACGATGATGAATGTAAAAGGAAAGAAAAAGGACAACATAAAAGCTAGAATGAATATACCTTTGTTATGCCACCATAAGAATATGGATTTGGTTTATAATGGGTCACGAGTTGCAAAACTTAAAGCTAGTTTTTCCTGAGACAAGAATGCACAGTTATTAGTCTATCAATGACTTAAAAGTCTATGTTTTCCTAATGGATATACTTCAAACATATCTAGATTTGTGAATTTAAAGGATAACAGATTGTATGGAATGAAGAGTTATAATTGCCACGTGTTTATGCAAACACTCATTCCATTTACTTATCAGGATTTATTATAAAAAAAGATGTAGGATGCACTCACGAAGATCAATCAGTTTTTTAGAGATATATGCTCTATCAAGTTGCACCCCAACACATGCAGAAGTGTGAGATGAACATCTTCTAGACAATCTACAAACTTGAGATGATATTTCATTTATCCTTCTTTGACTCAATAGAGCATCTACCCATATATTTACTATTTGAGACGAAGGTTATGTTCGATATAGATGGATGTATCCATTCGGGAGGTCATATATGCATCCTAATTAAATTTTTATTATCTTTTTTCTTAATTTCAAATATTCATTTCATTCCATGCAGATACTTGTTCAACTTTTAAAAAAAAGTTAAAAACAAAGTGGATATTGAGGCTTCGATATACGGGGCTTATATTGTTAAAGATATCTCAATATTTATCTCGTAATATTTTGAGCCTCACTTGAGAAAAGTACTCAATTGTGTTTCAAGACATGATGATGGTGAGAAAGTGTTTTCAAGTGTGAATTTATCAATATTTTCCCATCCCAGATGACCTTTATCAAAAACACAATAATGGAAATATAATTGATAGAAATCAAATTTAGACATGCACATAATTACATGTTATTTAACCGCTATAAATTGAGACCTTTTATTTAATAAGAACAATATTAACGTGTTATTTTTAAACTGGTAAATTGAAGAATTTCTCGTAGGCAACATCTCATTTTTTACTATCTTAAAATTCACATATGACAGAATCTTAAATTCTCCATTTACAAGATGAACAATTTGTCATGTGGTTCAAAACACATATTAGCAGGTCTTAATAATTCTTAACTCTTTCAATACTTAGTTTTATTATACTTTTCTCTTTAATTGTTAATGGTTGTAATCATGTACCAAGTTTATCAAATGAAAGGGAATGCTAGTGGTAGTTTGAATTTAATATGTTTGAATCCTGGAAAAAAAGGTCAAGTGCTATAATGAGTATTTCATCAATGGATATGTCTTTCATACTAAATAGTATAGTTAGGGTAGAAAAACCTATAATAGTAGAGTTTCTGTTAAGGGGTCAACTTCTAATGAATTTGAAGTCAATTATTATAGGAAGTTAGAAAAGGTGATTGAATTGCAATATTATAATGAGAGTAATTGATTTGTTTTATTCAAATATTATTGGTATGATACCACTAATAGAGAAATTAGTGTAGATTCCCACCATGGTTTGGTTAAAATTAATATAATAACTACACTTCATAATGTTAACGATGCCTTTTTTTCGCCAAAAAATACCAACAAGTTTATTACACATACACTTTTTTTTAATATAATAGGATTGATTGGTTATCCATTGTGAAAACTAAATTTAGGGGTCGTGTCCAGGTTGTTCAGGATGGTAATGACAAAGTAACTACAAGAGACGATATATATCAATTTGATGAGCTAGTTGATCCATATTGAGTTGCTCTGTCTACCAACTTAGAAGAAAATTTAATTTTTTGTGTAACTGAGAATATTTTTGTTGTTCTTAACATTAGGGACATAAATGATATATTGAGAACTAATAGACATACATAAATTGATGAAGATAATTATGATGGATATGATGATGATGAAATTGAAGAAGAAGAAGAATACAATTATGATTAAAAAGATTTTGAACTAATTTTATGTGTAAAACATTAGTGTGTAATGAAATTGACTTTATTGTAATTTTTACATATATTGTTGCTTTACAATAAACTATTAACATAATTAGAATGTTTATTGTTATGGTTTTATTACTATGTTATTGAACATAATTTGTGGTACTATGTTATGATTTTATTGTATTCACAGGTTGTATAGATATGAAATACAAAAACAATGGGGGGAAATTATTTTTTTATAATGATGAAAATATCGATGGACTAAGTCCCTTAGAAAGTTTTGAAGAGTTGAAAAAAATTACAGAACTTTCCACTAAAAATTACAGATGAAATTACAAACAGATTAAGTCACTTAGAGAGTTCTAAAGAGTTTGAAAAAAATTACAGATAACAATTCATTTTTTCTATCAAAACTTTGAATATCTTTCTTTTAATACATTTTATTTATTAAAAATAGGGTTATTTCAAGATAAAATGATAGCTAAAGAAAAGTTGCAATTTTTTACTGCCGAGTTATGATTCCTAAAATTGAAAACCCTAAGAAATTCAATTTAGTTTTTCAATCTCTATAATTAAGGGTTTATAAAATGTTTTTACCATTATATAACTAAATTAGGCATGTTTATGTGGAAATTGATCAAAACCTAAAAAAAGAGTAAAGGGTGTGGAGATGTGAGGTTTTTGCATTGTTTTTCTTATAATGTTATTGTTGTAAGATGGTGATACTTATTAAAAAGGATTTGTGTGTGTGTGTATAATCCTGTATGTTGGTTAGATGTACTTATATCTCTTTCCTTCTTTAACTTCTTGTATAAAATTCTGTTTTTTCATGTACGTGGTGTGGTTATGAATTGAGTCTCACCAATAATAGCCTCGAGGATCTTATATGAGATAACAATACCTCTTTAGAGTTGTATATATTGTGTGTCTTTCTGTGTAATCTAACTGTCATTTGTTCATAATTGGACTACCAAGAACTTTAATTATTTGTTAATGTTGTCGTGGCATGTGTTAGTTTAATGTTTATTGGATTCTGATTATCATTCTTTAGTCATTTGATGGGTTATTTAGAAATTTGCATGTACCGAATACAGAGTTTTCCTATTCTTTTATCTGTTTCCTCTAGTTTTAGAAAACCTAAAATTTATTATGGTCTTAATGGTTTGCCATTTGAAGGGATGTGCCTGCATATGCCAGAAAAGATATATTAACAAGTATATAAAAATATGTGTTTTGAACTTAGGATGAATTTTCTTATGGTGAAGGGGAATGTCTTCTTATGTTTTATGCAATTGAATGCTTCGATATGCCTTAATAGTTATTAAACAATAATTGACCTTTAAAACCAAAAAAATATATTGAACTAGTGTCCAAAAGATGTTTATTTTTTCTAGTTTCATACATTTTTTGTTATTTAAGGTTCATATTCCTCAATAGTTAGTTTTATTTTTAAATTAATTTTAGCAATTTGAGAGGAGGGTTTGATGTATTAGTTATGAAATTAGTGATATTATTGTTTTTAATAGGTGGATGTGAAAATGATTCGTGGAAATTTATAAGTTTAGGTTAAATGAGTAATTTTGAGGTTCTTATTGTTTTGATGGTTTAATTGTAAAATATATTAGGATGTTAATATGCTAATTAAATTTCATAAATTGTTGTTTAATTTTAGTAATTTAATTATTTAGGTTACATGGAAAAAAAACATTTCTGGAATGCCTTTTTTTATTATTATTTTTATTTGCAACTTGCAATTGTCCATACAAATTTCAAAATAAATAAAGTAAATATTAGTTATAAATAAAATCAACTAGTTTGTGGTTTTATTTATTGATGCGTATTTATAGGTTTTAAAATTTTAGATAATCTCCTGTAGAGTGGAGGTGCTGCTAATGTTTTAAAATAGAAATAGGATATGATAATAGTTTTTTAACTTTTTATCAAATGTGTTTAGATAACAAAGAAAAGGTCATTAGAGAGTAATATGGACAAAAGTGCAGCTAGTTTTTCTGGCAACACTTCCAATGACCATGAGTCACTAATTGTCGACCAAGACAAGGCCTCTCAAATATAGGCACCCTTTCTCAACACAGGCTTGTCGAGTGCAAGGGTGACTCATAGAGGGGTGTCATTTATGAGCAAGATACATACACTGGGAAGTATATTGCTCAGTAGAAGCCCGACCACAGTATATGAGTTTGTTTTCCTTTCCTACATGATAAAAAAATAAAACAACAATGAATAATTTTTTAATAATTAATTTCAATGAACAAATGGAAATTCAGGTTTACAAATATGGAAGTTTGTGATTGATACGTGGAAGTGCCTTTGATTCAATGGAATCATGTTTTCAAAAATCTTGAATGGAAGTATATGATTGATGCATAGTTTAGAAAATTCAAGGTTAGCATATACATAAATAGTTTTTTTTTTTTAATTTGGTTAGTTGTTTAATTTTAATAAACTAATTATTTTATGAAATTAACATGTAAAGAAAGATTTTACTATTTCCAGTCGAGTGTGGGAGAATCATAATGCCATTAGGTAGAATTGAATTCAAATTGTGATTTTTTTAATTATAATTTTATTTTTTGTAATATTAACCAATAATTTTTTTATATGAACCAGGTTGCATGATTTATGGCACGAGACCCATAAAAATCAAAGAAATATATGCTAAATATAAAGGTCTTCCAGGCTAGGAAGACGTGGCTATATGGGAGGATTTCAAACCTCCACACGTCTTAGAGGGTATCTAGGATGCTTATATCCATCTCGTGACGTCTAAACATTTCTTATAGCGATCGCAGTCCGGTGCAAAGAACCGGACCAAGAAGATTCATTGTTCCATTACCACACACATTAGTCAATACATTCTATTTGTTTCGTATACAAAACAGATGGTAAGATTTTGTTTTGCAAGATACTTTTTTTAAAAAAAAAAATTGTTGTATTATATGAAAATGTTTAACTAACAATAACTTTCTTTTGCAAGCTATGGTGCTTGGACACGATCCAAAACCAATTAAGCTTTTTGTTGAAATTCATGTGTGAAATGAGAACCATTGAAAATAGATGCAAAAACTTATGGATAGCCGAACTTTGAAGTTCATGGTAAGTTGGATATCAACAAAAAAAAAAGTTATTTTTTTTAATTTCCTGACTTTTTTTTCTTTAGAAAACCTATAACACTTGATTGCATGAGTGATGCAAGGAGAGTACTTCAACCCATCCGGGGCACGATCTGGATTTGTGATTGGAGGCTTCATCTAACAGTGGACCCCATAGAAATCGGGTTTATGATATCTCCAACATTACGACCAAGGATAAATGGATGGGTCGTAGTGTATTGACTATTGGTTCCTCACTATTGAGATCGAGCTAGCAATCTTCAGAAATCCAGGCAATTATACGAGAACAAGTTGAAGCTTAGACACCCAGCTTAGTGTTAAGATGACCCAACTTAGGTGTGAGATAGCTGGCCTAAGGGATAAAGTGAATATCCTCGAGCAACTATTGGCGAACACTCACTGGTATATGTGGTGAACCTCATCGCCCTCCTGATTCCAACAAAGATCTGTTCCCATCTCCTCCTTCAGCTTTTGTTCACTAGATAAATTGTAGTCAATAATATTTTTTAAATTAATAATAAAGATTTGGTTTTTTATTTTATTTTAATTTTTTTGTATTTTAAATTTTAATATTTTTTTAATTATTAGATAAAATATTGACAGAATTACCGACATAATATAAAATATGAATAGAATTACCAATGAACTATGTCCCTCAAAAAGTTTCAGAGAGTTGAAAGAAAATTACAAGAACTTGCCACTGAAAATTACATATAAAATTACCGATGAACTAAGTCCCTCAGAAAAAATTTCAGAGAGTTAGAGAAAAAATTTATAGAACATACCACTATTAAATGTAATTCTCTTACAATTACATTTAAGTCGGTAACATATATAATTACTTGTGGATTTATTTATGAAAGTAATGCCTATGATTTATTTTTTTTTCATTGTAAATCTATTAATAATTATATTACTATTAGATTGACCAATAAAATATAAATTATCAACATTATATTTTTTTTGGATGATTTTTTTATTAATGATTCCATCAATAAAATGAGTTTTGATTGAATCATTGTTTAAACATAGATAAAATGTGATATATAATATTCTGGTAGTGTTGATGTTTTCAAGTAATCATCTTCATAGAAGGGATTGCTGCAACTACACGGCGACAATGATCGATATTAATAAAAATTGATTTTCTGAACTAGATCCCAAGATATGATCTTTTCATAGTGGAAGTGGGTCGTCCTTGATTGTGACAAGAAGCTACTATATATATAATTAAGGCCAGTGGCTTTAAACTAATTAAGTACAGTTCATGAGGAATTAATGATGCCTGATCCTTTAATTTTTTTTCTTTGATTCTGCTCTTGATCAAGTCTCTAATCTATGCTTAACTTGGAATAATTATTCGACAAAAACATGAGCAATAAAAAAAAAAAGAGTACCTAGACAAGCAAATTAAGACCACATGTAGCCATGAAAGCATATTGACCTTAATGAGCAAGAAGCTTTATATATATATATATATAATTGTCCTCTCTCATTTCAGTCTCTGATCCACTCATATGTATCCCTTTTGTCTATTTCTTTTGAGTATTAACTTAAACTCTGGTCCGCTTTTAAGCACTGTCTCCTCTTAATTTTTCCTTTCTTCTTCCCTTCAAACCCTCACTCTCCCTGCGCCCAATTTCTCATCCGTAAATTTAAAATTTACGGAGAGCATGCCTGAATGTCCAGAGAAAGGTAAGAAGTACAAATGTCTATGTTTGCATCTCTAGATCGATCCCCCTCTCTCTCTCTCTCATGTAAAATTAATCCATTTTGTCCATGTAGCATGTACTTATCTGATCAGGTGTACTAATTTGATAATCCTCCCTTCTTGCTTACTGTACAGGAAGAGATTTGATGAGCTAGGCAAGAAGATCAAAAGAGAATCAGATGCCACTTATCAAATGGGAAGAAGACACATGCTGGGTCCTCCTGGAACCCTAAATACAATTACTCCTTGCGCTGCCTGTAAGCTCTTAAGAAGGAGGTGTGCACAAGAATGTCCATTTTCTCCATATTTCTCTCCACATGAACCTCAGAAGTTTGCTTCTGTTCACAAAGTTTTTGGTGCAAGTAATGTCTCAAAGATGCTGATGGTAAAACCCTTTTGCCCTAACCAATTATAAATATCGTTTCCCTGAATATTGATTAGCGTTTGCAATTATTGGCGCTTCTTGTTCCTGATTCACATGCTTTCTTCAATTGTATGATCTGCTTTTGGATAATTTTTCAGGAGGTGCCACAGAGCCAAAGAGCTGATGCAGCTAATAGTCTTGTTTATGAGGCTAATGTGAGGCTAAGAGATCCAGTTTATGGGTGCATGGGTGCAATTTCAGCTTTACAACAGCAAGTTCAATCGTTGGAAACCGAACTTAATGCAGTAAGGAATGAAATACTCAAATACAGATATAGGGAAGCAAACATAATTCATTCTTCTCATGTAGCTTTGCTTTCCTCTGGGGCTGTTTCAATTGCTGCACCGTCACCAGCCCGCTCTACGCCACCGCCCCCAACAGCATCACCCCCTCCTTCTTCCTCATCTTCCTCCATGTACACTCAACCGACCAGTAGTACTGCTGCAGATTATACCACAACTTCGACTGAAAATGTCTCCTTTTTTAGTTAATATTTATATTTCGAGACAGAAAATAAAACAATGATTTCTTTATCACGAATCAGGTTGAACAATAAAAAGAAAAGGAAAAAATAGATATATTTTATTGCATTGGGTTGGGTTGTTCAATTAATTAATTATTTTTTAATTACAGTCCAAATACTTGATTCAAGTCTACAAATATATATGTCATTTAGATAGCAGGTTTCTTTCATCTCCTCTCATAAATTGAATTTCATGCTTTCACTTCTGTATCAGCCCTCTTCATTCAAAGGCTACTAGATCACTAGTATATTGAATCAAACGTATTGTATAGCAGCCAATACAATTTCAGGAAACCCCTTCCATGGATGCACCATCAAGAAAATTAATGCCCTAGCTATATATATTACTGAATATGTTTCTTGAGCCTCCTTGTTACTTCAAATATTCACTCTTTTTTTTTTTTAACTCCACATTTGATTAAAACCCTAGCTAGAATTAGCGCTGTGAACAGTTATAGATTCAAGGTAAAAAAGTGGGCTAATTACTTAATTTGTTGATGAGTTGCTGAGTGTGTTGGGATTCGAATTTACTGAGTGAGCTCAATTGCTAGCTGGATTACTACCGACAATTTTGGCACATGTAAATCTGTACTAGTGAAGGATCTAAAAGTTGCTTGTTGGAGTTGGGGAGACAAAAGGTATGCTTGTGATCATTCCTACGTAGGAAAAAGGATAAAAAATGATATTCAAGTTTCTACTTAAGCTAAGCATTCTTATTTTGAGGGTAATTTAATACAATGGGGCTTAGTTCATGTTGCTAGTTTGTGAAGCAATAATGTGTAGTTGATGGACATTAGTTTTGCCAGCTATATTATTGTTTTGTCAATGTTAGGTTTCTTTGGCCTGTAGACTTCAGCTTCATTAATCTATTGCTTCTATTTTGTATGTAAGATATATACCTCTCTTTTATTTTTATTTTTATTTTTATTTTTATTTTTATTTCTTTTCACCTCTTAAGAAATATTTATTACCTTTCATTCTAGCTCATTATACGTAACAAATCAGTGTTGTGGATAATATATGTAGATCAGAAAGGAAAACTTATGAGAATTCGCTTTTTTATTCTTGGATTAATTACTTTAGTGCCACTTCAATTACTAGAACCAAAGTAATATTCCATAATACGAATGTCTTTGTAAATCTTGTCAAGTCAATGCAGAGAGTCAAGATGGGAGAAGAGAAAGAGAGATCTATGTTCTTTCAATAATGAAAAGTTACTATTTCATATGGGTTATGTCCCTTTATATATGATTAGAGGAGGCGGTTACTTCCTTTAGTAACTCCTCTAATAACTTAGACCAGGACCATCCATCATGGGCGGACCAGGCCTAGCCCAATAACCAACATCTCTCACTCGCCCATGAAGAACTGAATATCTCTAATACATTATACTTCAAATTTGCACAAGAATTTCATACTTGACGAATGGACCATGCGACCTGAAGCACACAGTGAAAGGAGCTCCAATATATAACCTAATACAGGCCATATAGGAGACATCAACCTCATAATTAATTATTCCTTAAAGTGTACTAATATACCCCAAGCATTTTTAGTTACACATGACTGAATATTATTCAATCCCTCAAGAATTTCATATTCAATCCATCCTTACAATCACAAGTATTCTAAATCATATCAAATCTATTCAAGTGATATGATCCCGGCCGGTGAATACAAGTAATAGATGTAGAACTAAAATTACCTTTTCTTTCGCTCTCATATCAATCAAATCTGAATTAACTCGTTTTCCTAAAAGTATTCCTTTAAGTCGAATCATTCCATGACCATAGGATATACTCCTAAAGTAGCAATCATTAACACACCTCATGATATAGTCAAAAGTCACAAAGGGTAAGATTTTAAAATCTTAGATATGATCTATAGGACTCACATAATAAAGAAGCAGGGATCCATTCTTTATTCCTGTAATGGTCGCTAGCACATGTAGTATGAAATACATGTTATAGTGGAGCTTACTCTTTTTTTTTTAAGACAATGAGTGTATGTCGTTGCTCTCCTTGTTAGAGAAAATACACTATACGAGTCTTAGTCTTGTTGCTAAAAACATAGACTTCAAATCAGAAATTCTCATTTGCTTATTTTTCATTAGTGGCAGATGAATAATTTCATACTCAGCTTCAATCATAATAGACATATGAATGGCCGGAATTCATTCATGCCGATTTTTTTATTTAAGAACCTCATCTTGGTCCCAGCTAAGGTGACTTTTTAATAATCACTTTGAGTTAAAATTGCTCCCATTGCGCCCAAGTCGCTTATTGAGCATTAAAACTCAAATAGTCTCATCTCTACTCACCTTACAAGTGCTAGAGGTGATTGCTCATGTGAGTGAGCCAATCAAAGTCTATCGACATACTTCAACAAATTGTACTATACGATACTCAATATAATCCATGAAACAAATAATGAATAAAATGATATTCTAATGGCATTTATTCATTACTCAATCACTGTAAGCTTTCGTATGATCCTTGAAACTAATTACATTCTATATAAGCTAAGGGATCTCACATGTCTAACAAATGCATCCCTTACTATTGGTTTTGTGAGTGAATCTACAACCATAGAATTTGTAGAAATGTGTTTTAGGATCACATCTTGTTCAGTAATTGCTTCTCTAATGTAGTGATATCTCATCTTGATATGTTTGGTCTTTCCATGGTATTTTAGATCTTTGGCCACAGCTATTACAGCAGTGTTATCATAGTAAATTGTCACTGGGTCTGATGCTGATTTGATAATTTTCAAATGATACAGGAAATTTTTTAACCAAACAGCATCTTGTGTTGCTGCAGAACAAGCTACATACTCAGCCTCCATGGTAGATAAAGTTATGCATGATTGTTTCTTGCTCCTCCATAATATTGCACTATCATTAAGCAAGAAAGCACATCCTGAAGTTGATTTGGATTGATCGACATCTCCTCCCCAATCAGCATCAGAGAAACCAATCAATCGTAAATCTTTCTTTCCTTGGTAACATAGCATGTAATTTGAAGTTCCTTTCAGATATCGTAGAATCCTTTTGACTGTCATCCAGTGTTTCTGACCAGGGTTTGATAGATATCGGCTAACCAATCCAACGGCATAACATATATCAGGACATGTGCACATCATTGCATACATCAAACTACCGACAGCACTGGCATAAGGTACTCTGGACATTTTCTCCTTTTCTTCTAGAGTTTTGGGACACATATCACAGCTTAGGCTCAAACTTTTATCAACAGGGGTGTCCATTGGTTTGTTATCTTGCATGTGATAGCGCTCTAACATGTTTTTAATGTAAGTCTCTTGAGTTAAACCCAAAAGCCTTTTAGCGCGATCTCTTATGATTTTCACACCAAGTACATAGTTGGCCTCACCCATGTCTTTTATTTCAAAGTTTGATGATAACCACTTTTTAGTAGTATTAATCATCTCTTTGCTATTTCCATCTATTAAGATGTCATCAACATATAAGGACAATATTATAAAACTATTGTTAGAACGTTTTAAATACACGCAATGATCTTCTTCCATCATTGTAAAACCATCCTTAAGGATAGCTTGATGAAAGTTAACGTTCCATTGTCTAGAGGCTTGCTTAAGACCATATATGGATCTTTTAAGCTTGCAAACTTTGCGCTCTTATCCTTTAGTCTCGAATCCTAAAGGCTGATCCATATAGATCTTCTCATTTAGTTCTCCATTGAGAAACGCAGTTCTAACATCCATTTGATATAACTTTAGGTCCATATGTGCGACTATAACTAAAATGAGGCAAACTGAAGTAATCCTCACAACTGATGAGAATGTATCTTCATAATCAATTCCCTCTTCTTGAGTGTAGCCTTTCGCTACTAGTCGAGCCTTATAACATTCTATTGACCCGTCCGCCTTACGTTTAATTTTAAGAACCCATTTATTTCCAATGGATCTTCGTCCTGATGGTAAAGCAACCAAGTCCCAGACTTGATTAATTTTTATTGACTCCATTTCTTTTTCCATAACTTTAATCCATTCACTTGCTTTAGGACCAGATAGAGCATGATTGAATGTTTTAGGTTCTTCATCATCTTGTGGAACAATCATGAACGCTTCCCCCTCAATCTCAAATCGATGACGAGGAATTGGTTCATGAATGCTTCTTCGAGGTTGAGATTGCTCATGATCTTGCTCCATGAGAGAAGGAATAGATAAAATATCACTCCCAGTGTTTCTAGGAGGATTAAAAGTTCATCTAAGTCCTCTACTGAACGGCTTGTTTCGCCATAATCTAGATTTTCCATTTCATATAAAAATCTTTTTCAACCTCACATGTCTTTGGAAAAACCTTTTCTAAAAATACAACATCACGCGATTCAATCTCTGTTACTCTTCCATCAGCTTTTTCACCAATAAATACAAATCCTTTGGAATGTTCAGAATATCATATAAAGATACACTTCTTCCCCCTAGGACCAAGTTTCCCATATTCATGAGAAGTATTATGAATATAAGCTGCACACCCCCCATGGATGAAAATAACCTAGATTAGGTTTGACACCATTCCATAGTTCATATGGGGTGGATGAGACAGATTTAGAAGGCACATGATTAAGTATGTAAGCGACAATTAACAATCCATCTCCCCAAAAGGAAATTGGTAAGTTGGCTTGCGCCATCATTGACCTAACCATGTCAAATAGGGTTCTATTCCTTCTTTCCGCTACACCATTTTGTTGTGGAGTATAAGGAATAGTTAGCTGTCTGGCTATACCCTTTTTATCATAAAAATTTTTAAATTGTTCAGACAGATATTCACGTCCTCGATCAGTTCTTAAAGCTTTGATCTTGGTACTTAGTTTATTCTCCACCAAATTGGTGTATCGAATGAAGCAATCCAATGCTTCAGACTTATATGAGATCAAATAAACATGACCAAATCGTGTAAAATCATCTATAAATATGATGAAATAATTTCCTTCATGTCTTGCTCTCACATTCATTAGGCTATAAATGTCTAAATGAATAAACTGTAATGGACTACTAGCTCTTTTAGCTTTGCCAAATGGTAATCTAATTGCTTTTCCAGCAAGGCAATGCTCACAAACGGGCAATTTCTCTTTGGTAAGTGATCCTAAAAGACCAGTTTTTGTTAATCTATGTAATCGATCTTGCCCAATGTGTCCTAATCTAGCATGCCAAGTTATAATATTACTATCATTAATAGTGCTGGAATTTTGAACAACATAAATTGAAGCATCATTATCAATAGATACATTAACGGTGTCTAACACCATAAAACCATTTAATACAAAACCAAAACCATAAAAAATATTATCCAGATGTATTTTTACACAACAACCAACAAACGCAATATTAAATCCTAATTGGAGTAAAGCAAGAACAGACACAAGATTCCATCAAACTTCTGGAGCGTAGAGCACATCATGAAGATAAAGTGTGCGACTGCCCCGCAAATCCAGTTTGCAGGTACTAATCCCAAGCACAGCAGTGGAAGCATTATTCCCCATGTATATGTATCTACTTCCCTTTGGAATTCGACGGAATTCCACAAAGGTTGTTTGATCCCTTGCTATGTGGTCAGTTGCTCCTGAGTCTATAGTCCAAAAAGGAATAGATTCAACAAGCATTAAACAACTACTAACGTATAAGTTAGAGGGATGATTGTGGTTAAACATTACCTTTGGCTCAGTGCAATTACGAGCAAAGTGACCAGGTTTACCACAATTGAAACAATTCATATTCTTATCTTTCTTACCGCCACGTTTCCCACGCTTGCGCTTATGTCCACTACTACTTGCTTCTATTCCTCTCTTGCCATATTTAGGACCTTTAGCCTTACCCTTTTTATATTTAGAGCCATATGCTCCACGCATCTTAGTCTCAGATATAAAAGCCTCGTTTATAGGCTTCTCAGTGTGAAGTCGATCTTTTTCAAGCTCGACATGATGAGCAACATCATCAAATGTCTTGATGTTGTCATTATGGGTAAGGTTAACACGCATGTGTTCCCAATTTCTTGGCAAAGAGCGGATAACTGCTTGGACTTGTTGTTCATCAGTCATCTCATGTCCAGCACCTCTTAATTCACTGATCATGTTAGACATAACCGTAAGATGCTGCCTTATTGTCTGATTTTAGCGCTTCTTATAACCATCGAATTTGAGGGTTAACTAGAGAAGTCTAGTAGTGGAGGTTCCTCCATACTAAATCTTTACTGCATCCCAAACAGATTGAGCTGAACGATGTCTTTCAAAACACAGCATAATATCATTTCTTATGCTGCTCAACATCAAAATACGAGCTACACGATCTTTGCGCTTATAGGTTTGATATGCTTCCATATCAAGCTTGTGCTGAGCAGTGCTTCCTTGCTCAAGTTCAGCCATCGGTTGTGTGATTGTTTCCAGCATTTGTTGCTCTTCTAGGAGATACTCAATCTTACGATGCTAAACATCGTAATTCTTTTCACTTAGTTTGTCTCCATGGTTCAAATCAGCAATAATGCTCTTAGATGCAACCATATTAAGTTGTATTAACAGCAATTACAAATATTAGTATCTAGTACAATTTAATTGACATATTTTGCCACTCCATTCCAAATTAAACAAATAATAATTTAACACATACAATAGAAATGAAAAGAATGTTAAACATTTAATCAATTTCTACTTGTATGATCTAATTATTATTGGAAATTTAAACGGGTGCAAAATTATAGTTATTAGTTTTAACTAACAACTCCCACTAGTCAGGTTGCATATATTATCATATATATATACATATAATGTAATTAAAACTTAAATTACATAAAATATTCAGTTCACAATTAAACAACCATTCATCTTTAAAAAAAAATACAATATTAAGAATAATAAATTTTAGAATTATTTTATATTTTAGGCACATAAGTAGGGTCTCCAATTACGTCATCCACTTCATCAAAGTCATCTCCTCCAAGTTCATTCTCCTCAAACCATGGAATGAATTTAGCAGGAGCATCCAAATGACCTGCGCTTCTTCCAGCGCATCGTATACCCTTTTCAGCATACTGACATTCCCTCTCAAACAGCATTTCATCTGCGAGATTGTTAAAATCTAAGGATTCTAGCCTATATTCCAACGATAGTCGCACGGGCATCCATTCCTTAGGTAAAGAATTAAAAACGATTAACATTTGATGTTCCATATAAAATTCATAAACACCACTCATAGCCAGTCTAATCATCCAATGATATATATAATCAATGTGCTCTTGAATTTTGTGAACAGGATTAAAGGCATAACCCAACAAATGATCAATTTGTTGTTGTCTATCCACTACAACAAAATATTCCAAAAATCACATAAATATTATACTTAATATTTAATTAAATCATATATCATTATATAGGTTAAAAAAAAATACAGAAATTAAGCAATTTATTTTAACATTAAATAAATTGCTCCACAATTTGACAATTTATATTAACAAAAAAAATATTAATTATCTTAATATTATTCTTAATATTAATATATATTAATAATTATTAATATATACTAACTGCCATGTGTTTATATATTAACAACGTTAATATATATTAATTGTCGAATGACAGTTAATATACATACACATCTTTTAAAAGATGTGTTTAACTTTAACTTGAACACATCTTTGAAAAGATGTGTTCATTCGGTTTTCCATTCTTTTTTTTCTTTTTCTTTTTTTGTTAATAATTGTCAAATGGCAGTTAATTAACTGCCACTTGGCAGTACCAATTGACTACCCCGATGATAATATTAATTGTCCAATGGCAGTTATACATCTTTGAAAAGATGTGTTTTTTCGGGTGGTTATTTAAAAAAAATTGATAGTTAATTAACTGTCAAAGTCCAATTGGCTAGTGTCAATTGGAGATGGTAATGATAGTTTTTAATCTATATTTCCATCATCAATTCACACATGAATTGATAATAAAATTATTAACTGTCATGTAGAAAGTCTTTTCTAATTAATTATAGAAAAGAAAAATTCAAAACTAAATTACTTCATAAAATTTTGTAAATTCAAAATTCTCAATAGAAGTATTCTTTTAACACAAAATTTACATCTATCGTTCATGTAATAATAGATATACTGCATAAAAGCAATATTAAAAATCATGGCTCTGATACCAATGTAGATCAGAAAGGAAAACTTACTTGTGAGAATTCGTTTTCTTATTTCTGAATCAATTACTTCAGTGCCACTTCAATTACTAGAACCAAAGTGATATTCTACAGTATGAACGTCTTTGTAAATCTTGTCAAGTCAATGCAGAGAGTCAAGATGGGAGAAGAGAAAGAGAGAACTATGTTCATTCAATAATGAAAAGTTACCATTTCATATGGGTTATGTCCCTTTATATATGATTAGAGGAGGCGGTTACTTCCTTTAGTAACTCCTCTAATAACTTGAACCAGGACCATCCATCATGGACGGACCAGGCCTAGCCCAATAACCAACAATATAGAATTTAATTAGTCTCTCTCATTCTAGTCTGGTGAAGTCGGAGATGTGACAGAATTTGGTCTCATCATGGCATGGTTGTTTGAAATAGCAGCATTTTACCTCTTCCTTAGTAACAACTCTCCTAAATTTGCCTTCGCCATGTTAACAAATAACAAAGCTATCCCCATTCTCCTAAAATATCCTAAAATCTCATCTTTCTCCCTTCATACATCATCGAAGGATGACGACTCTGCTTTAGAAACATAAGAAGGGATTTAAAATAAATTAATTTAGTAGAGAAACTATCTCATAGAAACATCAGAAGACTAACTTTGAAAGAGAAACTGATACGAACCCTAGCAGAATTTAATGGAATTCGCAACCCCAAGATCAATCTAATCCAAGTTTATTAAGATTTGAATGAGCTTATCACAATGGAAGATTTTCTCCAAAACAACAAGACTATAAACCAATTCGATCACAACGCCTACACCTGAAGACGAGCAAAGAAAGTATAAATTCACAACAAAGAATGGTCAATTCTTTAAAGAGTTGAAAGTTCAATCGAGAACTAAGATTGAGCAATTAAAAAGTCGGCTACAATGCTTAAATTATCATCAAAAGTCTGATCTGAAATTATTCTTAAAGAGTATTTAAACTCCAAGCCAAAACCCTAGTTTCCCTAATGGGTCTCAGATAAACTCAATTTAAATAATAATCAACCCAAGTTAAAACTAGCCCAAACTAGTTAAAATAAACAAAATAAATAAGTCTAAAACCCAAACAAAATGTCTCCTCTAAAAATAAATAAAGTTTGATGCCCAACTAATTAAATAAAACAAGTTTGTTGTTTCCGCATTCTGTCTGGCAGTAGCAAAACCCAACTTAAAATGAATGGTTCTCTCTCATCTTAATGAATTAGAAGGCATGCCATATACCGTTGGAAAGGTATGGAAGTCTAGTTGTCAACCCAACTAGAATCACATCAAAATTCAATTTGTAGATCCATTTATGACCAAAAGAGTAACTAAAGGTCAAACTATCCGAATCTAGTCTTCTTCTCCTTGTGTAATGGTCTTGGTTCCACCAACAAGCCCCTCTTGAACATGAATCAGATTAATCAAGGCTTGATCTTTATTATTACAAATCCTCTTGAAGCCCATCTTAGCCCATGTATCTTGAAGAAGTCCATTGAAAGCTTCTTTTGAACTTCTTAGCCCTAAGCCTAGTAATTGGACCAACTGGAACCTCTAATGGATCCTTTTATGGTTGGATCGCATCATCCCCTCTCTCCTCAAAAGAATTCGACCTCAAATCATCACCTACATTAAACAAATAAAGACCAGAAACATTAAATGTAGCATTAACACCATACTCACTTGGTAGAACCACTTTGTAGGCATTATCATTAATCATTTCTATGATCTGATAAGGATCATCTCCTCGAGGCATCAACTTTGATCTTCTTTGTTCATGAAACCTTTCCTTCCTCATAAGCACTCAAACTCAATCACCTGGTTCAAATCTCACCAATTTCCGTCCCCTATTGGCTTTGTTTGCATATTATTCATTTTTCTTTTCTATTTGTTGCCGAATCTTTGCATGGAGATCTTTCATCACCTATGCTTTTTGATTACCATCAAGACTAACTGTTTCATCAACAAGCAAATGAATCAAATCTAATGGTGTCAAAGGGTTAAAACCATAAACAATCTCAAATGGTGAATAATCAGTAGTAGAATGCACACTACGATTATATGCAAATTCAATTAATGGCAAACAATCTTTCTAATTTTTAAGATTCTTTTGAAGCCCTTAACAATTAAATTAAAGTCCGGTTAACAACGTCAGTTTGGCCAAAAAGGTGCCTAAAGGTTGTTAGTAGTCTTTTTAAATCACAAAATTATGAATAACCAAATTCCACAGAACTTATGGTTTTCATACTAATGTGTAAATCATACCGTTATGCCTCAAAAGGTGCCTAAAGTGGTTAACAGACTTTTTAAAGCACAAAAATACGAAAAACAAAACCTTATTAAATAAAAGGTTTTTGCACCGCCAAGCAAAATCATACTTTGAGCCCTTAAAAGGTGCCTAAAGGTGATCGATGGGGGGTTTTAAAAGCACAAAAGTGCAAAAAATCCAATTCCATAAAATGTATGGTTTTTTGTACAAGTATGCAAAAACATATCGTGAGACCCCACTAAACATGGCTAATAAACTTTTTAAAGCATAAAAGTGCAAAAAATCCAATTTGGTTTCCAACAAGTATGAAAAAACATTTTGGGATGCCCTAAATGTTCACATAATTATGGTTTTCGCACAGGCATGTAAAAAAAATAAATAATATACTACATGTATCCTACCACATATAGCCTTTTGAAATCTATTTTTTAACTAGTCATACAATGAGAAAAAAAAATTCATAAGAATGAAAACGAAAACGAATAAAATCATGAAAGAAAAATGTACTTTTTTTTAATCAAAATTGTCTTTTTGTATTCTTGTATTTGTGCATAGTTCGAACAAAAATATGTGTTTTCATAAGCAATATAGTTCATTAAATAAAAACACAACAACAATGAAAAAAATATTTTTGAAAACTATAATGATTTCAACTTTAATTTGACAATGTAAACCCCGGGAAAAATAAAGGTTGCTTAAATTGCAAACTAACTACATGGAAAATAAAAGTGAAGAAATTTATGCATAGGGTTAAATAAAAACAGGAATTCAGAAATTTTTGGATATAAATTACTAGGCGAAATAATTCGAGACGTTATAAATTAACCCGGTAATATTGAGGGTTGGATTTAAATGAATAAAATAAACTAAACGAAAAGTTCTAGAGTGGAGTTATAAGAAATGAAAAGAGGTATAGCTTGATTATAAGAAGAAAAAGATGTGGGGGTAAAAATAATACACTTAAAGGAAATGGAGCTTAAGTACAAATAAGAAAAATTATATAGTATAAATACTTCTCTCCTCACCAAAAATCTGCAGCAACCAAAAGGAAAGAAAAGAGGGAGTTTTTGTATCCATTCTTACAAAATCAAGAGAGAAACACCAAAATTTCAAAAACTTATCCAAGATTAAGGGTTTATAGATGGAATAAACACTTATGGGTAAGGAATTAACAAGAAAATTTGAACAAGAAAAGAAGAATGAGGGTCGGCTGTCATTAGAAAAAAAGAAGAAGGGAGTAAAAAATCTTCAATTGGTTGAAGATCGAAACCTTATTTTTTACCGGGTAAGGTGTTCTAAACATAATCTTATAATTCATTTCAAATTCAATTATGAATTGATGTTTTATGTTGAATTATATATTAGGGTTTTTAGACTTGAATTGGGGGAAAAGTAATAGATGTTAAAATTAAGTTAATTCATGTGTTGTATATGATTAGGGGCATGAAACTATGATAATTTACCCAGAAAATGTAATTTGTGAATGTTATGTGTGAATGGAAGGGGTGATGAATTTGGATAGGCTCGTCTCCTTACTTTTGGTGAGATTTCAAGTAAAAGGATAAGGGAATTAGGATCAAGTTCCTTAGAGAAATTATAGTTTTAGATGTTGACTAACTAAGGAAATTGGTCTTGCTTAATTTAGAGCTATAGAACTCCAGTTATGGGTTACCAACCGAGACTGAGTCATGATAGATCCTATAGGGCAATAAGTTTGATCTATTGATGAGCAATTTTGACTATTTTTAGGGCAGAACTGAGTTCTTCTTCCTTCAGAGGATTTGTAACCCCATATTTTAGCTTTCCAATGCTACCAACCTCGCTTGAAACAGAGTCCTAGAACTTCAGATAGAGTTAAAAATCTGAGAGGAGGTCGAAATGAGACCTTTGCAAAGAGTAACGGTTTAAAAGAGTAACAATTCAAAAGAGTAACAGTTCAAAAGAGTAAGAGTTCAAAACAGTAACGGTTCGAAAGAGTAACAATTTGAAAGAGTAACAATTCGAAAGAGTAACAGTTCCAAATATAAAAAAAGGAATTACTGAAAGAAAGACATATTAGTTGTTGATAAGGTTATCATAAAATGTATCCTTGAATGAGTAAAAATTATGAGATAAGGTTGTGATTGCAAGAGGGACCACCGTAGTGGTGCAGCAACAATAGCAGGGGAGCACGAGTAGAGCTTATACTGCAGGTAGGTGATCCGCACCTATATTTTATAGTTAAATTCCATGATTTAATATGTTATTAATGTGAAATGTGAATTACCGAATGTTGGATATTATATGAAAGGAGGAAAGTTTGTGTAATGATGTCGATATTTTGGATAATATTCTGAATGTATGTGTATTTGAGGTGAAAGGTTGCCGTGTGAATTGTCAAGTGATGAAGTTATCGTTGACAACAGAAATATGAGAAGTGTGATATGGGGCGTGGACTAGCATACATTTAGTGTATCTTAGGATCCCGGGTAAGGGGATTGCCAAGTTTGGACTAGCATATATTTAATGTATGTTAGGATCTCAGGTAAGGGCATCCTCATGTTTTGACTAGCATACATTTAGTGTATGTTAGGATCCCCGGTAAGGGGATCAACATGTATTGGCTAGCATACATTTAGTGTATGTTAGGATCTCGGGAAAGGGGATTACCTTGCATCGACTCCTACGAGGTGATGATGATACCAATGAAATTGGTATCGATAATGTGTTAAGCGGAAATAATCATGTTTGATCTTATGAAATCCTGAATAGAAGTTGATAATGGAAGAGGAAACGGTTTTTAGTAGTTGAATGAGGAAGAGTTTCCAATGAAAACCAGAAAGGAGAAGTGAATAAAATATAAATGCATGTTTGTCTTTTTAAATTGTTGGATATTTGTGTTGTTATGTTTATTGTGATATTCATGTTTCAATAATATGTATTTTGTTTCAGAATCATCGCATATGCGACAGGAGTATATCCTAACTTATGTTCACTTTTTTGTAATTCTAGGTTCTAGGGACTATACCCTTGTATTTTGTAATATTACAACTTTTATATAACTTAATTTGTATAATCAGTATTTAAACTTGAATAGATAATCTTAACTCTGAATTTCATATAATTGTCTCCATGTATACATGTTTATCTCATTTATTTCTCTATAATGATATTTGTTGTTCAATGTATGTTATAAATATTATAGTCGTGATTAAGTTATGAGATATGAAATATTTGAAGTGTAAACAGATTAAATATCAATAACTTGGGAATTCCTGATATAGGAGAGACTCTGCCGAAATTTTCACTAAAATTTTGGCACAGTTTAATATGAACACATTGCACATATGTATAAATTAATTACTTTGTGTATCAGTTGACATGAGATTGTTGCTTAATCCCGGATATGGGGATGTTACAGATAAAATATTCATATCCATAAACTTTAAGAAATTCTTCATAGGTTAACATATAATAATTAATGAAACAATTTCTAACATTATAAAAATGTTATAATCTTATTCAAAAATAAATTCCAAATTAAATAGCAGTAATGAAATAATATCTTAAATATAAATTTAATTATTTTATCAAAATTAGTTTCGGTTAAAATCTAAAAAAAATAACCATGAAAGGTTGTTTGAAAAGGGTGCTAGATAATATAAAAAAAACAAATTTGTATAATCTTATTTAAAAACAAATTCAAAACTAAATGGTATTTAATGGAATAACATCACAAATATAATTCAATTATTTTATCTCAATGAAATTGTAATTAAAATTTAAGAAAAAACTAAAGAAAGACTTTAAAAAAAATCATAAACACCTAAGCTAGAGTGGGTCAGGTGTTGGCCCGTATTGCTCTGTTCTTTTTTGTTAAATTGGGTCGGTGACATGTCACCTACCCAATTTGTATTAAGAAAATTAAAGCAAACAAATATATGGTCCTTTGGTAGAATTTTGAACAACTTAAGTGATTGAAAAGTTGAGGTTTGACTTTTAGGATCGAAAAAACTCATTTTCAATATTTGTTTTCATCTAAAAACATATAAGAAACATTCTAGATATGTCAATAAACTCGTTTCTAACTTCAAACCAGCTTTTAATTGTGTGAAAAATGAAAAATCAACCTAAATAAAAAAAATGTTGAGCCTTAATATATTTTTTTCCAACAAGATGAAGGGTAAAAAACACATTAATAAAACTCATATTATCAAATAGAATTTATTAACACCAAAATCAACTTTTTTTATTGTAGGAGGAAGTGGCCAATCAAATGCTTTCTTTCTCCTCCATTATTTATCAGCGACTTTATTTCTCCTTTTTTAAACTCAATGATCTAAACATGAACAAAATGAAGTTTTGGACCAAAACTCAAAATAATAAAACTAAAGACCTTAAAAGAAGTCAATGAAAAATATGTGGACTAAATTGTATTTTTCCATGTGAATTTGTTGTACCACGCTGATTTTATTTGTTTCTATGTTTGATCCATATTTTTTTAATTGTATTTTTATGCTACAAATTAAAATTATATCTCATTAAATTGACCTCCAATCAAGTTATGAAAATCTTGTCAGAACCTTCAGCTTTTTCTCAAGCATTTGCAGAGTAAAAAACCCATCAACTCAAAAAAGTAATGTAACATGTACCACTAGTTGGTTGTCATGCATTATCGTTGATAACTTTTTAACATTTTTATTAAGCCATGTTTAATGGGTTAATGTTGTGACTTGTTGACCTGGACTTTAGATCAAGTCGGGTTTCAAAGTAAACTAGGTGGGGATTGACTTGGTGTTACCTGGTCGACTTAGTAGACCACCTACGACATGGTCAGCTCAACCAAAACTTAGTTTCACTTTTAAAGAAAAGAATTTAAAAATGACATCAATTAAATGTTCCTCTTAATGATCTACTTTTTTCAATTATATGTAAATTTAAAAACACTTTAATGACACTCCTCTCACTAAGAGGAACATATTGAAACCAAATTTTGTTTTTTTATTCTCAAAATTTGGCCAAATGACACTTCTCTTATTAAAAGGAACATATTAACACCAAATTTAGCCTTTTTTGTTCCAAGAATTTAGCCAACTAACCATTTTTTCTTTCCTCCACCATTTCCCAGCAACATTCTCTCTATTCACAAAGAATAGAGATGGTAACACAAAACAAATAAAGTGTTAGACTGGAATGTCAAAACCTTAATAGACAAGGACTAGAAATGAAGAAAGAAAAAAACTTTGGGACTAAAATTTCAAATCCACGCCTCATGAATAGTAAAAAAAGAAAAGGATGCTGCTTTTTTGATTCAATGTGAAATTTGATCCCCTCAATTTCAATTTGTTTTAAGCAATAAAATTGAGATTTATTTTGTCAAATCGAGTATTAGCTCAATGTCAAGATGTTTTTTAACACCGCAAGAGCTCATAGCAAGTTAATCAAAACAAATCATCAATCTAAATTCTATTCAATACAATATGAAAGGATAAAATTAAAAAAAAAACTCAGGTAACTAAAGTAGAAAATACTTGATGACTAAAAAGAAAGAAAGAAAGAAAACATTACTCTAAACGACAGTTCTTTATGTGGGGAGTCACAATATTTTTTTTTTACCTTTTTTTATTATTTGTATTGGAATTGAAGCTATAATTTGTACTAATGCAAGCGAGCGAGAGCAAATGGATTCCAGGAGACACAAAAGTGCCAAACACAACAAAATAATACTAATATAAAGAAAGATATAGAAAAGGAAACACAAAAAGAAGAAGAAGAAGAAGCTAGGACCAAGTTTTTAGAGAGAGCGAAGATTCTTTAAAAGAAAAATTTAATGTGGGTGTTCGGGCCAGTTTGCGTGTATCTTGACTAATCTCACAGGCCGTAAAGTTAACGATTATGTAAGCCTTCAGTGGCTATCATATTAACAACCACAAAGCTTAAACTTAAGACCCCAAGATAAATAACCTTCTTAATTCTAAACTTTTATTATTGAATCACTTACTAGATAATTAAAAACAAAGATTGTTGTAATTATTGCTGCCAGAGCCGGAGCACAAGAGAACGAAATAGAGAAGAAAACCCTCAAAAACTTAAGAAGAAATGCTTATTTTATGCTACGGTGAACACTAAGGCCTGCTATTTTTCTTCTTGATTCTTAAAATTAAATTATTTATTTTTAATCTCTATTTATTTGGTGATATGAAAATTTAAAATTATCTAAATGACACTCTTCGACCTTTTTATTCGTAGAAACTGGCCAGCTGATTCCTTTTCCTCTATTTTTCAACAACACTCTTAAGTATAGGGACTTAAATGTAAAATAAATGAAATACATGACTAAAATATCAAAACTTCAATAAAGGAATAAAAAATGAAAGAAGGAAGAAACTTTCAGGATTAAAATTTCAAAATCTGCTCATCATGAATGGTTAAAAAAGAAAAAAAAAATGATGTTTTTATTTATTTATTTTAGTATTAAATTTAATTTGTTTTAAATAATAAAATTAAAATCCATATTGCCAAATTAAATATTAACTTAATGGTGAGGATTTTTTTTTTTACATCTCATGAGCCTAAGAACTAAATTTCAGGGAAATAAAATTAAAAGAAAATTTAAAGTAAAAAATGTTTAGAGAATTAGAAGATGTTTGAAAATTTAGGAATGATTGTTTTTCAAAGTTTGTTTATTAAATACATTAAAGTAATATTTTTTTAAAAAAATTATTTTTAATTTTAATATATTAAAATAATTTAAAAACATAAAATAAATATTAATTTAAAATAAAAAAATTAGTTTTTAAAAAATACTTCAAAAAAAAAAAAAGAACATCACAAAGAAAAACACTTTCTAATCGACAGTGCTGTATGTATGCAGGGAGTCGCAAATTTTTTCCTCCTCTTTTGGATTTCTTTCTTATATAATTGTAAAAAGGAATTAAGTGTAGTTGTCATTTGTAATAGTCCCAGCGAGCGAGCAGAGATAACTCTAGTGCCATAGCGCAAGAGAGAGTGAGTGAAGGTTGTTGCTGGTGCCAGTGCCAGAGCGCAAGAGAAAGAAATAAATAAGAAAACCCTCTAACCTTAGAAAGAAATGCTTATTTTCTGCTACGGTGAACAGTAAAGCCTGTTATTTTTCTTCTTGACTCTCTGGATGCACAAATGGAAATCATAAAGTTTGCATTTTGTGACAATTTATTGCGAAATCAGTCTTCTTAAACTTGCTCTAGTGTTTCACATCTCAAGCTTGACTTACTTTGCTGGATCTGTGTACAAGAAGCTGAGAATTAGGGTTTTATTTGCAAGGGTTTAGGGTTTTTGTTAAGTCACTTCTAGGTATTTTATAGTCCATCAGACTGATGAGTATTTAGGGCTTTATAGTGAGACTTGCATTGGCTATATTGGGAAATTTGGGTGCCTTTGAGTATAATATTCAATCGCTGCACTGGAGCGTTTAGGGGTATCGGGGACTATGTCTTCCTTAAGCAGGGAACTGGTGTTTCTGATCTTGCAGTTCTTGGACGAGGAGAAGTTCAAGGAAACTGTTCATAAGTAAGTCTTTTCTTGTTTTGGATGTTTCGTTTCATCTCAATGCTATGTTTGGATGCTGAGAAAACATGGGTAGACTATAAAAATCAAAAGTCCATGCTTGTTAAATGGATACCGTAAAAACAAATAAATCTTCATCATATTTTTGTCTTTGGCTTAGATGAAGGCGGGGTTTGGTTTTCCTGGTTCTAAATTTTATAAGAAAATTGCATTAATTTTGACTTCATGAAGCCACATAAATACTTTTACACTGCTTACCACTATGTACCATCATTCTGTTTCCTGACTTCTCAGCTAGGAATGGTGATAATGAACATGAACTTGAATAGAATGCTAATGTTCTGTTTTTTTTTTTTGTGTGTTGTCATCAAATGCTGATTTTAAGGTTAGAGCAAGAGTCTGGTTTTTTCTTCAATATGAAACATTTTGAGGATCAAGTTCAGGCTGGTGAATGGGATGAGATTGAGCGATATTTATGTGGATTCACGAAGGTTGAAGATAACCGTTACTCTATGAAGATATTCTTTGAAATAAGAAAGCAGAAATATTTGGAGGCTCTTGATAGGTGAGTTTTGAATATTTGCCCCCTTAATTCTCTTGTTTGTGCGCTTCATTTTAATCAGAAATACTTACCAGCCACTTGATAGAAAATAAAAGGAGAATGCTGACATCTGTCAATGGGGTTATAATTTAGTGATTTGGTTTGTCTTGGGGTTATGAACTCTGAAGTTTGCTTATATTTTGTCATGCATGTTTTGACTATTTTAATATTTCCTGCCATCAGACAGGATCGGGCAAAGGCTGTTGAGATTCTTGTTAAGGACCTGAAGGTTTTTGCATCCTTCAATGAAGAACTTTTCAAGGAAATAACTCAGTTGCTTACACTTGATAATTTCAGGTAGCTGCTCTTGCATCTTTTTCATGTTAGTTGTGATGTTCTACCATCAACATTTGTTTTCTGGACTATCAGGCAAAATGAGCAGCTTTCGAAATACGGGGACACAAAATCAGCTCGAAATATCATGCTTGTCGAACTTAAAAAGCTGATTGAAGCAAACCCGCTGTTTCGAGACAAGCTTACTTTCCCACCCTTCAAAAGTTCGCGACTTAGAACGTTAATAAACCAGAGGTTATCCTTGCATATTCTTTTATAAGCTTCACATGGAAAAGGCAAATTTTGTTATCTGATTTGTATTATGTAGATAACTTGCATATTGGTATGCCTTTACAGTTTCTGAGTGGCATGTATAAGATTCTTACTTTTGCTCTTAGAGCTCTTCGTCATGAAGTTGTTTTTCAAAGGCTTATTTTTCTTTTGGAACTTTCAGTCTTAATTGGCAGCATCAACTTTGTAAGAATCCTCGTTCAAACCCTGACATCAAAACTCTATTTATTGATCATTCTTGCACTCCTACAACTGCTAATGGGGCTCATCCACCTCCTCCCTCGAACACCCCCCTCGTGGGACCGATTCCTAAGGCTGGGGCATTCCCCCCTATTGGAGCCCATGGCGTAAGTTCTTTCTTGCATCTGCTCTTCCCTAAGTGACACTTGTGGGCTTTCATATAATCCTTGCAATTACTTGCACCATGCAGCCTTTTCAACCTGTTGTTTCCCCAACTCCGGGTGCTATTGCTGGTTGGATGTCGGCCAATAATCCTTCTTTACCACACCCTGCTGTGGCAGCGGGCCCCCCTACTCTTGTGCAGCCTTCTAGTGCAGGTGAAGCTATTAATACTCATGTAGTTTGTGGTGCTCTTACCTTTTTCTAGCTTGGTAAAACTATATAATCATTCATGGATTTGCGCAGCTGCCTTCTTGAAACACCCAAGGACTCCCACAGGAATGACAGGAATGAATTATCAGTCAGCTGATTCAGAACACTTGATGAAGCGGATGCGCCCTGGCCAATCTGAAGAGGTGTAGACAGATGAAAGTTCTTTTTTTTTCTTTTCTTCCTCAAGTTCAATTTTCATGCTTGGTTGATGTTAATGTACAAGTGGCCTTCATTTTGTTACTGTAATAATTATCTGGTTTCGTATTGCAGGTTTCCTTTTCTGGTATAGCACATACTCCCAATATCTATTCCCAAGATGACCTTCCCAAAACTGTTGTACGGACCCTTAACCAAGGATCCAATGTCATGAGCATGGACTTTCATCCACAGCATCAAACCATCCTGCTAGGTTAATTTTTGAGCATATGTTACAAGTTTACAAAAAAGAAGAAGAAAGGTTTAAGTTTCATTTGATAGGATTGGTGTGTTGACAGACCTTTCGAATTATATTTTTTAGTTGGGACAAATGTTGGTGACATTAGCCTTTGGGAAGTTGGCTCCCAGGAAAGGTTGGCACATAAACCTTTCAAAGTTTGGGATCTCTCTGCTTCTTCAATGCCACTGCAGGTAGTTTGAGTTTCAACTGCATTGGAGATGTTAATAGATCTAATTTTTAATTTATCTGTCTTTTGGTTGATGTCAACACCCATAAATCCTCTAATCTTCAAAAGTTTAGTGACAATGTGCGCCTTTTGGTATTGCTCTTTGGTGACCTTGTTGCTTGGCAGGAGAATTAATTATAATTGGGAATTGGAGTTTTAACTGATTGTTCTTCGTTTTCCTTTTCTTTCGGACTGATCCTTCTTTCTAATGGTTTGTTCATGCTAACAGACAGCATTGTTGAATGATGCTGCAATATCTGTAAATCGATGTGTGTGGGGGCCAGATGGACTAATGCTTGGTTTGTATTTAAATTTGACTACTTCCTGAGTATGATTTATTTTGTTGTCATCTTTGTATGTCATTGTTTGCATTGTTTAAGTGATTGTTTCTTTGTATAGGTGTTGCATTTTCGAAACATATAGTGCAAATATATACTTACAATCCAACTGGAGAACCGAGGCAGCATTTAGAGGTAAGTTCAGTAATCCTGGATACTATATCATGCTGGATATTATATCATGTGACTGCCTGATTTTATCTTTTAGATTGATGCCCATGTCGGTGGTGTGAATGATATTGCATTTGCTCATCCCAACAAACAACTATGCATTGTCACATGCGGTGATGACAAGATGATTAAGGTATCAATTATCAGAGGCTAATTAGTTTCCTTTCACTAGGAAGAATGGTTTCTTTATGGTAGCCTCCTGCATGACAGGTTTGGGATGCTGCAGCAGGAGGCAGACAATATATATTTGAAGGCCATGAAGCGCCTGTGTATTCGTTGTGTCCCCATTACAAAGAAAATATCCAGGTACAACTCCTTTATGAAGCTGGGTATTGGGTTCTCACTAATAATTTAGTGTCTTCCATGCTGTATGTTGTTAGCAGAGTGATGTCAAATTATCAGTGCAAATTTAAAACATGTTTGGAGGTTTTTATCATTTTGGTCTCCTTTTAATCCATCTCACTTGGTCTATATTTGCAGTTTATTTTTTCAACAGCAATTGATGGGAAGATTAAAGCTTGGCTATATGATTCTTTGGGATCTAGAGTGGACTATGATGCTCCTGGACTTTGGTGCACCATGATGGCATATAGTGCAGATGGGACTAGGTAAAACATGTCATAAAGATGGTTCACTTTTTGCTTTTGCCCTTTGTTTTCTGTATTACCAGTGTGCGTAATTTATGTCCACTCACAAGGATACTAGTAATTTTAACACATGCATTATTCAAGTTAAAATAAGCTTTCATTGATTTATAAGAAAATAAAACGATTAATTTTCACACTAGCTTATATATATATATATGTAATATTCCTAATGTTGGTAGATACATATATTTACCACCATTAGAAACATGATAGTGTTATTTTTTTTATTCAAAGGATTTTTAAACAATATGAATTGTTTTCTTGATTAATATTTCTGTCCTTTTTTATACAGAAATAGTTTAGAGATCAGATATTTTGCTGTTTTGGCAAAATTTGCAGTTTGCTCAGATTTTGAATCATAAATTAATTATCTATTTTATATACTAAAAATGTGAAGAAATATGAAGAAAATTCCATGACATGTTGTTGTTGTTATCATCATTATTATTTATGTTATTCTTACATATTTTTTTAAACCTTCTTTATTGAATATGGAATAAACAATATGGAATTATCTATTAGAGACCAAAGAATTCTTCATATTATGGGAAAGAAAAGACTTAAATGAAGGTCACAAAGAGAACAAAACGTGGTAAAAGGGGAAGTAACCGCCCTTTTCCTTGTGCATGTTTGAGAGTGTGGTAGATGTTATTTTTCAAAGTGTTTTTTGTTTGGAAATGCATCAAAATAAAGTTCTATTTTATTTTATTTTTTAAAATTCATTTTTGACATCAACACATCAAAACGATCTAGAAACACAAAAAAAAATTAATTTGAAGCTAAGTTTTTTTTTTTCAAAAATACAGCTGGACCGCAGTGCCAAACATCACCTTAAACAGCAGGAACAATTTTTCTCCTTTGTTTTGAAACTAATGTTTATGGAAAGTAGAGTAATTTTATCATTAATCTTGGCCTTGTTTCAGTTGAAAGGTTGAATTAATCAGTGTAATATAAAATAGGTAGTTTAGTCTATAATCAAATGTTTCAATAGAGTTCCTGCTCACGCGCACACACACACACAGTTATGAATATCCTATGGCATTTAGTAGTGCATGAAACATGTTTATTGTTACTTAGCTAAATTGGCCAGTTTAGATACTCTTGATTAATAAGAGCAGTGGCTGAAAATTATATATGAGGAGAGAAAAGAAACTCCATAGAGAGCACACCTTGATTTAGGGGTGGGATTCTATGAGCTATATATGGTTAATATACATTGCTCCAAGCCAATTTTACACTGGAAAAGATGTTGCATAGCCTTAAGAGTCTTTCAATGTATAACTTGTTCCCAAAGATGGAAAGGGAGCTCCTACCTCCCTAGGGTTACATTTACTCCAGCTCTGTCAATACCCACACTTGAAACATCCTGTGTAGACTAAACTAGTGCCCTCTCGAGACCATCAAGTCAGTCTCCTCCAATGAGGCACAAATGCTTTAGATATATTGTCCATATCTATATTGAGCTCATATGTAATAACTATATTTGCCTGATAAAATATCATTGCCTTGTATACCTAATGAAATAATGAAAAGTAGTTGTACTCGATACATATTAGGTGTGTATGGATATGTTCCAAATGCATGAGGGTACATTTAGGATATGCCTCGGATTCGTGATACATTCTTTAGGCAATTTTCTTTCTTCTACCTATTTCATTGATTTATTTTCATTTGTTTGTTTTGTAAATGGTCTATTATGAGATATATATATATATATATATATTTTTTTTTTTAAATATTTCATGAGTTTAAAAGTTTATAATGGCGAGTTTTATTTTAAATACCTCATTTTGTTACTTTTGGATGAAAACAACTTCTATAGCTTTAATAACTGGAATTCTATCTTGTATTACACCCATTTGACTTGACAAACACTTAAAGAGTCTAAAATACTCATGCCAGATAATGACACTCAGATTAAAAAAATGACATTATTGGGCGCTTCAAACCAATGGAAAGATCCAGGACATTCTAGAAAAAAAAAACCAACTGTAACTCCTGACATGCTCTTGTATCTGTTACTCGTATGAAATCCTAGCAACTTGGATTAATAATATTTCAAAGTTAGAGAAGTTGATTTTTCACTCCTATTTTTCTTGCCTATACATTGTCTATTGTAGTACATATACCATTTTTTTTTAGTTCCAAATCTAACCTAAATTACATCATGTCTTGTCAGAAATAAAAATTGCATTGCACAATGTTTCAAAACTATCTTGCCTTAGACATTTTATTCTATGTTATGGATTCTGTAGTCATTTTTTTTTTTTTTTGTATTCCATGTGTCCGTGATGTTTAGGTTTCCTCTAACCTCCTTTGTTTTAGCTCAAGTAGTTTTTCAGTAGACTATTTTTGGGAGAGATTACTGTCTTGGGCTTGACATAAACCCTGCTTTGGGCACTATCTTTTCCTTCAATGCCACTTGTATTATCCCTTACAAGGTGTGAATACATGAATATAAGCATTCAAAATGGTATGGGTGATGTATTGCTGTTCCATTTTCGCAGGCTCTTCTCTTGTGGAACAAGTAAAGAAGGTAAATCTCACCTAGTTGAGTGGAATGAGAGTGAAGGATCTATCAAACGAACATATTTGGGTTTCAGGAAGCGTTCTTTAGATGTTGTTCAGTTTGACACAACAAGGAGCCACTTCTTAGCTGCTGGTGATGAGTTTCAAATTAAGTTTTGGGATATGGATAATACAAACATGTTGACAGCTGTTGATGCTGATGGGGGGTTGCCTGTTAGTATTAGTCTGCATTCCTTTTCTAATTGTTTAGGGGTATAAATGTAAGGTTTTGCAGTTCATTGTTAGTTTTCTTTGCAGGCTAGTCCTAGACTGAGATTTAACAAGGAAGGTTCATTGTTGGCAGTCACAACTAGTGACAATGGTATTAAAATTCTAGCCAGTAGTGATGGATTGCGCTTGATAAGGATGTTGGAGAGCAGGGCTATTGATAAAAATCGAAGCCCGTCAGAACCAATCAACTCTAAGGTAGTTATATGTTTTGGTTTGATCTATTTATTTTTACCCTGTGTAAGGTCTGTACAATATGCTGTGTTGAGGTAAGAAATAAGATTGTTATCATAAAAAGAGAAGTTACTAAGAGAATCCTTGACTTGTTCACATGCAAGGAGAACCTGCTTAAAGACATCAGGTTACAAAAACTACCCTTTGTAAAGGCCAAGGCATTAATATTTCTTTAGTGAGCAGAAGTTTGGTCAGCAGGGTGAAATTAGTGAGGTTGTCATGTGCATGAACTCGTATAGATCTGTTTGGTGCTTTTACCAGTGGACCTTAGATTCCTTTATACCAGAGTATCATGAATTTCCTTTTAAATAGGGCAGGCTCCATTTGATTTTGATGAAATGTTGTTATCAATTAATTCTAAGTGTTCTACATTTATCAATATTAAGTGTTCAATAGCTCGATGCATCCAACACATTTTCTTTTTACACCGTTTTGTTCAATTCTTGCAATTTGTTTCCAGAGAAAAGATTCAAAGCTCAAGTGCTAGATGCTGAAGTAAAATTGGATTAGCGAACCTAATAACTTAGATACAAAATGACTGTTTGATAATGGTATAGTTCTTCAAAGGTGATGGATCATTTGTGCTTTGATCTTGTGTTGGAAGAATGGTAGCTTAAAGGAAAGGACACTTTTCTGAAAGTGCTTTAAAATAAAATAAGATTGCAGCAGGAAATGTTATGTTCCTGATAACTTGTTAAATCAGAGCCTGGGGATCAAGAAAACCATTATATTAGTTCAATAATGTGTTTACTGGTTGAAGGGAAGGAGAATTTCATGCTTAAATTTCAGTGTTATGACGCTTAACAAAGGAAAACCTTATAAATATGATGCCTTCTGGTGATCATAGAGTTTTCAAATGATAGCATCCCTTGCTAAGTCCTAATTTTCTGTTTTGAAAGAGGATGGTGGCTTATTGTTATTATTATTATTTTGAGAAATGGCTTTTGGAGTTGAAAACCACAGCATGCCCGTGTATTGTTTTTGTTCTATACTCCTATATCATTGCATTGGATACTTACTTTGCCAGGTGGCATGTTTGCGGTGCTAATGAGGTTTCTTATACCTTTTATTGCAGCCACTGATTGTTAACGCACTAGGCTCTGTGGCAAATGTTTCTTCTGGCCTCGCATCATCACTGGAACGCTCAGATAGAATCCAGCCTGCAGTTTCTATTGGCAATCTTGTAAGTTAAGCAATTTTCAGTTCCATGCTGTTAGTGCTACCTGGTCTCTAATTTTATTTTGTTTAACATGGCAGGGTACCATGGACAACAGTAGGCTTGTTGATGTTAAACCAAGGATTTCAGATGATACAGACAAATTGAAAAGCTGGAAGAGTGATATTGTCGATTCATCTCAGCTAAAAGCTTTGCGGTTGCCTGACTCCATAGTAGCTGGCAAGGTAGGTAGTTAAACAATATGATTGATAACTTATTTCTTACTGCAAACTAGTTTTAAATTGGGAAAAGATGTTCACACACAATCACACACATTTATGTATACCTATGTATGCATGCATGTATCATGGCATTTTGTTTTTCTTCCATGTGCAACTTTGCCAGTTGTAGCAGATATTTTTAATTACATGGGTTCTTAGATTCTTTTTGCTTATCATTCTGGACTTCTGCCTCTTATTTGTATGGTTTAGTGTGTGTGGTCGGCATCGTGTTTGCTTTATCATTGAAGCTGTTATTCCCATATTGCTTTCAGAATTACATGGTTTTTGGACTGCTATTTTGCATGGTATTGCTGCTTCCTGTTTAGCTTGAGTACATTGGCTGTGGTGCAACTCCACTGCATAAATTTTCCTATTTGAGAGAAACATCACCGGTAATTCATCTGCGAAGGAGAGGATTGCTGCAAAATCAGGGAGCTCGTGAAATTTGCTTCTATATGAAGTGGGTAGGGTTGGCTAGGGTAGTATATAATTTTCAGTCTAAAAAAAATTGAAAGAATAATAGCTAGTACCCTGTAGAACATGCAATATTTTTACAATTGATCAATGAAGAACTGTAGGTATGTTTCAAAAATAGCTGTTTATTTTTCATCTCTATTTTAGAAATAATTATCCATATTAAACTAATACAACATGTTTAATACCATTAGTTTTCCAAAATATGGAACCAGAGCCTTTTAAGTAAAGGACAGGGAGATTAAGAAACAGAACTCAACTGTTGTTTTCTAAAGCGTGGAATTTGGAAAACAACTTAAGTAGTTTTCTGGTTTTCTAGCAAATGGGGGAGGGGAAAAAAATAGAGAAAATTTGCATTTTGAAGAAAATAGTTTTACTTTTGAAAAGTAAACTCCTTTCTACAGTTTTTCTGTTTTCTTGAAACTATTAATAGAAGTGGATCATTTCTCACAACAGAATCCCAAATCTTTTTCCAGCAATATGATTTTTGTCTCTACGTTACGCACGAAAAATGAACTTCTCTATTTGGTGGTGGGAAGGCATTCTTCCTCCTAGACCAATTTTTTTTTGTTTTCCAAAGTTGGTACTGAGAACTGTACTTTCTTGAAGAGAGTGTTAACTCTTTAAATGCAAATCCTTTTTATATTCTAAAATGAAAGAATAAATAAATAATGCAGTTGAAGTACAGGAACAATGTGAGTGTATTATATGTTAATACCTCCTGATGTCATTGTAAACAATTGACTTATTCTTGAGGGAAACTAAATTCGATGCAGGCAGAAATTTGGAGGAGAAGAAAGGAAGTAGGAGAGAAGAAAAGCTGCAGCTACTAGAACTGTAGACATGAAAAATTCTATTCTCAATTTGTTGCTCTAACAATAGGACAGGTGCTCTAATATAAAACCAAAAAGACAACTGATAAAGCTGCAGCTACTAGAACTGTAGACATGAAAAATAATGCAGTTGAAATTTGGTTGCCAATGTTTCTTTTTTTGGTATAGGCATGCACATTTGCCTGAGTTCATGCACAAGCAATATATTGTTGCGCATGATTATTTAAAGCTGATTAGCTGAATGCAATAGAGAAATTGGATTAACAACTTTGGAAGGGTCATAATAGAAGACTGGGAGTTGGTATTTGTGTTCCAAACAATTGGTTACTTCTTGTTAAGCATTCTTGCCATGTTTGGAGAGATTTTCTTTCCAATAAATAAGAGCAATATTGAATAAATTTCTTAACCTTGTGAGTCCATCTATTGCTTGCTTTGTTTTTGGTAAATGGTAATGGTGATCTATACAATATGCGTTGACCCCTTCCTGTTGTCAAAATCCTCCTCTAGCAAGCTGAACCTGTTACCCTCTTACTTACTACTAGAGGAGAAGCAGAGCACTTGTGTTGCAAATGGTGGTGGTATTTTTGGGTCAAACCAATATAGTCAGCTGATAGTTAGTAGTCAGAGGGGGTGGGGGTGGGAGTGGGAGATGGGGACACAACATACGCAACACTCATGCCTAATTGTGCATGTTTTGTGATGCATTGTAATAAGCTTTCCTTATATTTGTAACTAATTTGGACATTCATGTGAGCGCACATGGCTACTACTCTCCAAGTTCCCTCAATTCACCCTAGCAAACTTTTTCTGCAAAGATAAGGTTCCCATAGCATTAAAAGCTTGTTTTGGTTGTCAATCATTAAAAAAAATTAATACTGATAACATGTTTCAGATAAGAAGACCCTCCCAAAGCATTGTCTCCTGAAGTGTTTTCTATGGGTGCCAGTAGTGGTGAAACTCCCAATCACTTATTTTTGCTTTGCCTAGTAACTTGGATTGTGGTGTAGCCTTTTCTGTGTTTGGAGAAACTTGGTCTGTCCTTTTAGTTTGGAGGAATTTCTTTGATATGTTTTTGGGTTTTAAGAAGTGGTAGCAAATTTTTATGGCAATGTGCCAAATTTTCTGTAATTTAGTGCGTCTGGAACAATTGAAACTCTATAATTTTCCATGATGAATGATTGTATTTTCATTTGATACGGGATAGGCTGATTTTCCTAGCTTCACTTTAGCGCTCCGCCTCAGATGTTTCAGAGGTGTCTCTTTCACAGATGTGCAGACTTGAAAGGAATATTGTTCAGTTTCATTCTTTTTTTACTGCTTTTTGATTAGGATATCTCATACTTCTATTGCACATTTCTGTTTCTTCCTATCAATGAAGTTTTTTTCCTATTACATGGGTATACATGATGTTATGCTTTATATAGCTGTCTCTTGCTGTAATAATCGAGGATAACAGGTCAGTAATTCCAGGTTGTGCGGCTGATTTATACTAACTCAGGGCTGGCTCTATTGGCCCTTGCCTCTAATGCTGTCCACAAGCTGTGGAAATGGCAGCGCAGTGAAAGAAATCTGACAGGAAAGGTCTGGCTCATGTCTTTAAATGGTGAAATCTCTGCCTCTTTTGACTGTTTTTTGTGTTTCATTTTCGGCGTGAAATCTTGTAGGCTACTGCATCAAATGCACCACAGTTGTGGCAGCCTCCTAGTGGAACTCCCATGACTAATGATATAAATGAGAGCAAACCAGCTGAAGAATCTGCTGCATGCATTGCACTATCCAAAAATGATTCTTATGTCATGTCTGCCTCTGGTGGGAAGGTCTCTTTGTTCAACATGATGACATTCAAGGTCTATTGTTACAGCACTTAATTGATTTCTGATTTAAAGTTTATTATATTTGTTTCTATTTTTAATTTTTAATTTGGAACTTTGGTTTGGCATGACTTAATAAAACTCTTGAGCTTTCTTCTTAGGTCATGACTACATTTATGTCCCCACCTCCTGCAGCCACTTTTTTAGCATTCCATCCTCAAGATAATAACATTATTGCAATTGGCATGGAGGATTCTACTGTGCAAATATATAACGTCAGAGTTGATGAGGTGATCTCTATGTGCGTGCATCCATGTGTGTGTGGGTGCGCTGGTCTTTTGATTTTGCTAATGCTTGCTCATTCTTTCAGCCTAACTAGCTTCCTTGTGATTTGGAAGTTCTGAGAAAAAATTGGACACAATTATCTATGCTTATGAAAAGATTCCTTAAAAATAAAACTATCACATACTACTACCAAATGATTGTAGATTCTGCCTTTTGGATTATTTATATTTTTTTGATTTGATTCCTGTCACCTCACATTGATAGTAAATCAAACAAAGCTCCATAACAAGATAATGAGGAATTCTGTTCTGTTCTTGAATTCTGGAAATTAAGAACATGTGATATGTACTGTTGAAGTTATTGCAGTATCTACCCCTTATCGATCTTAAGGTTTTCCTTAAGGCATCTAGTTATGGGTGCGAAGTTGACTTTTGAAATTGACTGCAGGTCAAAACTAAACTCAAGGGCCACCAGAATCGAATAACAGGACTTGCTTTTTCACAGAGTTTAAATGTGCTGGTGTCTTCTGGGGCTGATGCACAGGTCAGTGATTAATAGGATCATTTGAATAATGTTGCTATCTTTATGGGTTGGGTTATTTGATGTTATCCTGAGGAGAGTCTGTGAAAGCTTATGCTTGAAGCAGGAAAAATCGGATAGTTTGTCCTATGGAACTCACTCTCCCATTCTGCTAAGTATGTTAACATGTCTGATAAATAACCTTGAAAGATCTCAAGCCTGTTGCTCTTTCCTTGTCCATAAACTCTGTAAAGCTTTTGGTTTTTCTTCCTTGAACTTTCCAACTTGCTTTAAGTTATAAGTTTCCTCTTTGAAGTTTCGTTATTGAGTTTTCTTTTTCTCTCAAATCAATGTTGCATCTCTTAAAAAAAATCCTTTTTCACTGAACTTTACAAATACAGGGCCTTATATCTAGAATATCAGATGTTAAGAGAGTTTTTTTAAGGTCCTTACGCTGCCATTTACACAAAAACATGGTGTGTTGTATGATGCCTTCATGGCCTGACACTTGAAGAATGTCAAGTTGGATCACTTAATGCACCGGCAATGTGCTACTTTGTCCTTTTGCAGCTTTGCAATTCACTTTCTTTGTGATATTTTTAGGAGGTCCTCATTGGATTATATCCCCCACTGCCCTAACTGTCTACTTGGTCCTTTATTTTTCCCTACTTTTCCATCGTCACAACATTATTGATGTTCTTTCTGATAATTCAGAATGGTCCTGAAATGGACCTTGCAAAAACTTTTATGGAAAGTTTTCATGGCGATCACATTATTCATTGTTCACTATTTCACAAACCAATGCAAATGTTAGATAAATTATAATTTACTGGCACTGGTTCCATAGAAGTATTGGATGTATATGGCAGATGCTCACTCCAAACTGGAATATGGATTCATAAAGTCATCTCATATTGATTTTAAGCCATTTTGCACTTTTCTTGTCAATAGAAGTTCTTATTGAAGCTTTTCCATGTGATGTATTATGTATCAATACTGCCTTTGATGAGTTGAGTTGCAGTTGTGTGTCTGGAGCGTTGATGGATGGGAGAAAAAGAAAATGAGGTTCATTCAAGCACCACCTAGTCGTCAATCCCCTTTGGTAGGCGAAACTAGAGTCCAATTTCATAATGACCAATCACATCTGTTGGTTGTCCATGAAAGCCAAATTGCCATCTATGACAGCAAACTTGAATGTTCGCGCTCAGTAAGTTTTCCATCATATATCTTTTATCACCAAAGTACCTTTTTTTTAATGAACAAAACCCAATCTGAAGTTGGATCATTGGTCAAATGAGAAAAGAAGGCAAGACAGGAATAAGCACCACCACTTTAGAAACCTAGTTGCCTTTGATAGTCCATAAATAGCTATCTAAGGAAATTCTGTCAGTACCCTATTTATAAAATCAGGTGGTTTGTTTATTTTATTATTCGTATCAACTTCTACCATCAACTGTAGTCTCAAGGTTAGGGGACAATTTCAAATACATATTAAACTAAGTAAAAAAAAAAAAACCTACCACCCTTCTCCCCTCAACCCTCTGAAAAACAAAAAAATGAACTTCATGTTTTAACCCTGGTCCCAGATATTGAACAAATTGCTGTACTTTTGTAAATTCATCACACAACCATATTCTTGATACTTGATACTTTATGGAAGTTAATTCAATTGCGTGCCAGCTATCCCACTAGTTAGTTAGAGCATGACCAGCATTTTCTTTTGAATTCTGTTAGCACCACGAATGTGTGTCAGACTTGTAAGGATACAAGGGTCTATTTAAAGTCCTTTAGTTGGTCATTTTCAAGTCAACTCATTGTATGCTATTTCTTGTTAATGAAGCTATTGCATTTTATTCTCTTGTGTGCATGTATTGTGTGAGCAATTGCATTTCAGCAACGAACAAAAAGGAATACTGGACATGGTAGATTAGATGTGAAGGAGGGATTACTTGTCAATATCTTTTATGGTCAGATTTAGAGAACCTGGATTTTGTGCGTTGTTTAATTAACTTTTTACAAGTGTCAATCTGATTTTGACTGCAAGTCCTGACTTTTAGTTTATGTCTGCGAAAGAATTGGACATTCATGTCAAAATTGCCTACTTTGGGGATAGACGTTCTTTATTATGTTCGCTATAGTCATGAAATAGACAAACATTGAGTCATTTACAGGTTTCTTAAAAGATTGGAAGTTGATAGTTTGCAGTAATGAATCTATTCTGTTATTCTGTAATCAGTACCCGTAAAAGGTGGTGATCAAATACATGTAACATGGTTAGTCTTGCAGTTTATTATTGATGTCTCAATTATTTTTTCACTAATGTATGATCTTGTAGTGGTCTCCTAAAGACACCCTTGCGGCTCCCATTTCAAGTGCAATATATTCAAGTGATGGTTTCTTGGTTTATACGGGTTTTTGTGATGGTGCTGTTGGAGTTTTTGATGCGGACAGCTTAAGAATCAGATGCCGAATAGCACCTTCTGCATATATACCTTCACACCCTGCAGGGTAAGCTGGATTTTTTGTTAATGGGAGCTTGGGCATTTCATTTCTTCTATTTTTTCATTACTATATTTTTATTTTTATTTTCATTAATAGGGTGGGGGAGCACATGCTTTTAGGACCAATATTCTAATTGATGAATCTAATTTGCGTAAATAATAATTTAATCCTTCTTGTTCCAGTCCCTTGCCCGTGTGATTGTTAATTTTTTCGAAGCAACGCTAGTTTCTTAGAAAATGACCAAATTGCCCCTAGGTTTCTTTCAATTAGTGACCTAATTGGTGACAGTCTAGCTCCTTATTAACAGCTGCTTAATGGAGGGACTAAGTTGTAAATGGAAATAACAAAAATAGGGATGTGATGTTGGGCTTTTTAAACCAGAGGGACTAAGTATTTTGACAAAAACCATTTGTTGCAGCAGCACTGCCTATCCTTTGGTTATAGCTGCTCATCCATCTGAGCCCAATCAGATTGCACTTGGTATGAGTGATGGTGCAGTGCATGTGGTTGAGCCATCTGATGCGGAGATGAAGTGGGGTGGCCCATCCTCTCAAGATAACGGGACCCATCCGTCTAATACATCGAATCCTTCTCCAAGTGGTCACCTGTCAGATCTCCCTTCCAGGTGATGGAGCATTGTTGGGCAGTTGTAACCACCAGGACGACGAATACTATGGAAAACTTGCTCGATTTTAGTAATTGTCATTTTTTTCCCCTTGCATTAATAGTTTGTTTGCATTAATCAAGGTCTGATATTAATATTCTTTTATCTTCTACTGGGGCCATCTGGCTGTTTGAGGTTTGAAAGGAATTTGTATATTTTTGTCGTCCCTAAAATGATGCAAGACAAGAGGCTTTGCCCCCGCGGCGCTGGAGGTTTTGCAATAGGTATGTACGTTCCCCCTTTAGTGAATTGTGTTTGGAAGGACGCAAAATTAATCAGTTTTTAATTTGTTCTGTTACCTGCCGTTGCGGTGTTAAACACCGATCTGAACAGGGTGGTTAAGACAGAAATAATAAAAGAGTATTTAACGAGGAATGATGATGATGAAAATGAATATAATGAAGACTACAGTGATGACAGTTTGATAATTCAAGATAGTCCCGAGGAGATTTACTAAAATGGAGATGTTGATTCCATGATCAGCCAAGATAATGGCATTGAGTTGTATACCTTTGAGCTATTGATTTGCTGACAAGTTTATTATAGAAGGGAGGAGTAGCACCTCATTTTCAACTGTCAGAGTTGTAGTCAGTTCTTCCCGTTATATGGCCCTGACGATAAGCTTTGCTTTTGCACAATAGCTTTTGAAAGATTGTGGGTTGCATGTTAGAAAGGTTTGTCGAGAAGTAGTAGAATGTACGAGACTGTCTTCGCTGTTCAAAGTAAGTTCAGAGCTAGCTAATGTCGGTGCTCCTTCGATGAATGAAACTCTAGCGCAAGCAAATTTCGAAGATAACGTGGTCGATGATGCATGCTGTTGAACAAGCAGATGGTTGGGAAGCACAGTTCTTTGCACTTTCTTTGCAAAGGACGAGCAATATTTATATGCTTAAATCAATGGACTCACTTTCTTTCAAGAGTTTATATTTTATTGTGCCAGCTAGATTACCCTCTTCCCACACTTTAAAATTATCGATTAATGTTTTTCCTCTCTTTTTTCTAGTTTTCATATAAAAAAACCTTTCATAATATTTATTTTTGCTTGTCTGATTTCTCTCATTTATAAAATAGTTTTTAATTGCAACTATTTTTTATATCATTATTTCAAGTCTTGTTGATAATCAAATCAAATTTTGATAGTAAAAGTAAAAAAAAAGAAGATATAATTCTTTATATTTGTAAATCTTGTTTTAAAAATATAAAGTTTAATGATAATTAGCATGGTGAGATACCTAACCTTTTCTAAGAATTATAGTAGCTAACAGGAGTAAATCATATGAAATGATGCATATGATTTACTCCTTCTCATGGTAAAAAACCAATCAACCCCTGCTCTTTCTTGTTTATCTCCCACCGACAGTTCATCAAGACTGTCCTCAACCACAAAGCAGCCGCCAACAGCACTTGCAACTGTCATCAACCACAAAGCAGCCGCCATCACCAAAAACACACACTGTTTGAAGATATGGCATGGTTGAGATTCCAAAGTTTTGTGTTCCAAGAAGAATGAGATGTAATATTTCTTGTCACATTTAATTGTGCCTTGAATGAGACTTTTTTTCTCTCCCTTGTTCTCTTATAATCCATGAAAATGATGCAATGATAGGGATATTCTGAATATTCTTTATGCTTGAGATGCAGCATAGAGCTAGATGAGGATGGATGGCTATTTGTTGACGGTTGGGACATATCATTAGGAGTGAGTTTTAGGTATTGTTGTGTTCATGATTTTAGAGGAATGAGATTTGTTTGGGAATAGAATCTGGACTCTGCTTTCTTGTGTTAAATAAAGAAAAGAGGAGTCATATCCTTGTAGCAAGCAAGTGTTTGCAATTAGTGGGAGGATATTGAACTAAATTATTCAAATTATTTTTGAACCCGCATGTATTCCAGCTTTTTGGTTTTTAAAGCAAAAAAAAACTAACCCAGAACGAATCAAACTAGTTTGGTTCAAATTTGAACCAATTTTCAGATTGGTGCAGGTCAAATTTTTCAAAAATTAAAAAACTAGTTTGGTTAGATTTTTTTGCACGACCGAACCGGGTTTGGAACACCCCTAATTAATACAAATAATTGGCCAGATTATACTTCTGCAAATGAAATTCTGAGATTTAAGAACATTACAGTAATTGGCACAAAGAGAAATTTAAAAGAAAGATTGCTATAATCTCAACTAATACCATAAGAAATATGAAGAAATATCACAAAGGATTTTATAAAAGAATTGCCTAAGTTAGGGAAGAAGAATACAATCATGGTTATAGCTGAGGGATTCACCAAGTAAGGATACTTTATAACTCTATAACAACCATTTATAGTTTAGGAGATAGATCAAGTATTTATGGATTATTTTTCCAAATTTTATAGTTTGCCGGTAACTATTACAAGACAAGGTTTTCACAGGTTTATATTGGAAGGAGTTGTTCAAAGTGTGGGGGTTAAGCCGCTAATGAGTTCTGCCTATCACCTTCAAATTGATGGCCAAGCTATGAAGATATATCAGTGTTTGAAGATCTATTTAAGGTGTAAGACAATGCAGGTGGCATCATTTATTGTCCTAAGCTCATCAAAAAATGGTGGTAGAATTTTAGTTTTTATTTTGCTACCAAGATGAGTCCCTTTTATGCCTTGAATGGATATCCTCCACCTAGCTGGCAATTGACCCCACAGGAAACTACAACAGCAGTGGCGATAGTAGAAGAGGTGATTCGGAGGAGGAGGAGGAGGAGGGCTAACATGGATTAGGTGTTGCAGAAACAATTGGAAATGGCTAGACATAAAATGAAGCAGATGGCAGACAATGGAATAACAAAAGGGAGAAGGATTCATTTGTAGCTAGTTAGATGGTTAGTAGTTGAAGGAGAACCGAGATGTGTAATAAGAAATCTATTTAAATCACTTGGTTTTGCCAGGAGGATCTTAGCACTGTTTAGTTGTAATTTTATTTCCTTCCAATTTAAGCGAATTGGCTCTCATCTTTTCGAGGAAAATAGCCAAAGCAAGAGCCATGGCTCTCAGCTCATCTAATGACCTTTAAAATGAAACCATAGATTCAAAAGCAGAGTGATCTGATCCGTAGCAAGTTTCTCTATGCCTTTCAAAAAGATAGATTGAAAGTATAGCCTTATATAGAAGAAAATATGTACACATCTATCTGAATTCCAAGCTAGCTTCTATCATCTGTGATAATTTCTAATCTTCTTCTTTTGTGCCTAAAGCCTCCATTCCAGGACACCAGTGCCCAGGAAAAGCTGCCACTAATGATACCAGAACCACAACGTTGCCACCACTGATCGGTATATAAAAGCTCTTCTTTTACACCACACCATCTAATTGAAGAGACAAGATCCTCACATTGCCATTTCTGACAACGTACAGAGCAAAGTAGCGATTGATAACAATACACATGTTATCTATGAAGGTTGCCTATCCCCATCCATGTTCAAGACCACCACTTTGATAGCTGTTTTTGATGGAGGTCTATTGATCTTCTCAAGTAACCTACTGAAAACTAATTTGACAGGTATGCAAGCAACCGTAGTTGGCGCAGATGTCTCAGGTTTAATAAGCCCATCCATTTGACCATTGCTCGTATCGTGCATTGGCTTAGAAACAGAATTCTGCTTGATACCAATTGATGACAGGGTTCTCGTTTTTTGATTAGACGGTAAGCTTACTTTCTTTGGCAGTTTTCTCGGGAGCTTCTTGTCTGCTGAAGACCGGGAAATGTGGGGAAGACTCTTCCTCACCAGGTTTGCCTTGTAACTGAAACTGCCTGCACTTGATTTCCTAAACGGAACTGTTCTTTCTTGATCCATAAATGGAATATCCTCAGCACCAGCATCAACTCCCAACACTGATGATAAATGGGGGCGAGGTACCCTAGAATTGGTCCTTCTTGCAGTCCGCCATGCTGGTGGAAGTGAAGTGCTTTCATCATGGTCAACTGCTTCATTGCTATAATAATCATTCAGAGGGAAATAAGTTTCAGATGAACCATCTTCCACAGCTTCAATTAAGATCGGATGTCCTATTATTGCCTTCCCATCAAACTTGCTGATAAGGGAAACAATAGGAACACGATCTTTTTGGTAGCTTGATTTGACCTTTAAATCCACATCTATTAACATAGATCTTGCCCTTCCCCCAAAATGGTGATGGCCAGCAAATATTGGATTAGAGTGCTCCCCTCTGTCTTCCCAGTGCCTCCTAAAAGTATGTTGATCCTCCAAACCCATGCCTTCCCATTCTATCATATTACGACCATTATTATTTTGATCCCTGGACGCCAACCTTGATGAATAAGAATAACCTCTGTTGCCAGGACAATTCGGTTTGGACCCAATATATTTTCTGCCCAAATTGGCATCATGAGAACCATATGCCCTTTGGCTAGAGATACTTCCTTTCATCCTGTAAAAGGTTCCATGAGAAGCTCCATTAGAACCTTTTCCATATTCCATGTTGACAGGCTTCTGTGTAAGATATCGAATGTTCCTTTTCCCCTTCAATTGCCATTTGGACACTGCTTCGTTTGCAAGAAAGAGGTCATCATGATAAAGGTTATCCATGTCATCAGAAGACATTGATCCATCAGACTCGTCACTGCATGTACTAGCATGTTGTGCTGGTGCATCAGGCTGTCCCAGAACATCCTGTTCAGCTTCTATAGGCACAGCAACATCTAGAAAGCCAAGTAAATAAATACACTCCAGTGAGATAAAAATAAAAGACAGTGCCTTCTGAAGTAGAAGAGACATTATGAGCCATGACTTCAACAACTGACCTTTAAAACAAAAACAATCAATTTGTAAGTCCAAAAAGGATCGCAATATTTATGAGAACGGAGTAATAAATACTTGACCTGAAAAAACAACCATTTCTTTGTCCATATCTGGTTCAGTCTGAGAAGAATCAGACACGGATTCAGATGAATTAGATCCAGAAAAATCAGATTCAATATCTTCCATAGATCCAGAGGACGACTCCTCTTCATTTGATGAACCAGCATGGGAACGCACCCTGTCTTCAAAGCAAGAAGAAGACATCTTATTCTGGCTTGGAGGAAGTTCTTTATCATCTGTAGAATCACTAGAATCAACAGGCAAGTTAGAACATCCCCTCCTCTTTGCCTGGAAAATATCTCCCATCTTCTCCAATCCTGAAAGACGGAAACAAAAACAGTCAGATTGCAATAAATGAGTAATTTCTAATTTAGCAATAGTCTGCAATGCTAAAATAAGTAAGCAGGCCACATCACATCCCTTGACTAGATATTCCCCAGTCAACCCTTCTGTGACCACCTTCATTTATCTAAATAGTGTTTTACCGTTTGCATGAGCAGTTATTTCCACAAGAGGGGCACTGTTAGGAGGATCCTCATATTTGTGGTCTGCTATAGGTCTCCTCCAAGAACCATCTAAATCAACAGAAGGCGAAAGTTTTCGCTTTAAAGAAGTCCTCAGCCTGAAGTCCTGCGAACCTCTCGTCCGCAGCATTTCCTCACTGTGATCTTCTAAAACTGGTTGATCTCCATCCTTAGCTTTCAATGGAAGTGGACTGCCTGGAATCTCTGTATCAACTTCTCTAGAAGGTAGGTTCCATTTAACATCCTCAGGTTTTCCAATATTACTTACTAAGCCTTCTGAAAATGCACCCAGCTCGGACTTCACAGACCCAAATGATTTGCTTCTTGGGCTGCCCTGGGCAACACCCAATTTTCCTTGCTTTATCAAGAGTCGCTTTTCAAGTTCAAGGGCATGAAGAATTGCATCTTCTCGACGTGCATATTTCTCTCTCTTCTTGATTGGCATGCCCAAGGCAGATTCAGCCCTTTTGATGCAATCAGAAAATTCAGCACATCGAAATGCTTTCACACGCTTTGACTTTTCTAAATTGTACCAGTCCCTGTGAAGAAGCAGAATAACATAAAATCAGAATGAAGGTGACAGATATATTGAAAGATGGGGAAATAAAACAACTTGAAATAAGGGCAAGGAACTCTTGGTTTAACACTTCCAGTAGGGAAAAGGAGAAACAGAGTAGCAAAACATTTGGTCGAATATCAATAACTTAAAGAACCAATTGTTCGTGCTTTTCATCACATCAAGTTTGAGAATATTTAAACCTCAATAAGCTATTATTGCATAGAAAAGAAAGAGAGAACACAGAAAATTAAGAAAACAAAGACCAAACAAGTGTCATGCATAAAGAAATGCGATGCTTGTTAGGTTTTCAAGAAACAAAATCATAGATGATTGCAGACTCTACGGACTATGCACAGAGCGTTATTTTATGGGAGTCGATCTTGACAGTTTACCCAACATGTTTGTTTTATTTCAAGACAGACATTAAAAGGCATTTAGAAGATTTGTATATCACACAATAACTTTTCATTTTGTTCAGCATGTGACAATTCCAAGAGGTTAGAAATGGACTTGGGCAAACCTTATATTGATTATCAATGCATAAGGAAGGTGGTGGGAAAAAGCCTCCGGCATTTGGGGACTTGATCAAACTAGAAGCCACTGTTAAAATGAAGCAATAACCGTAGAATGAAACTCTACTAGGGAGGTTATGGAAGAATGATTCCATCAAACTCTTCCCAAGTAATCCAATATGATTTAAGATTTTGCAAAAAATAGCAAAAGGGATGTTAGGATTAGCTTGCACAGAATGAGTTTGTTCATATTTGTGTATAGAAAAGATTACCTGATGGCATTTCCTACCTGCCTACAATCCAATCTAAACGGAGTAAACACAATTTAGCAGCTCATTTATAGATTTTATTTTATTTATTTACTTGTGAGCAAATCATTTCTCTTGTCATTACAACAATCCCCAAACAAAATTAACAAGAAAGACTTACACGCTAGCATCATCCCTTCCAAGGAGTTTGACCGGAGTCCCTGTTCGCGGCGATGTTAGATTATACTCTGCGAGCTCATCCGCCTCCATTATGTGACCGGGCCACCACGACCCGTTTCTTCTCCGCACCCACACAATCGGACCTATGCCACCATCGGCCGCCGTCCCAGGACTCTCCTCCATCCACGAGCGCGCGCGCTCTCTCTCTCTCTCTATATATATATATATTTATGTAAATGCAGTTTTTATTTTACAGGAAACAAAAAAGAAGAAGAAAATCAATCAGCCTCCAGAGAAGAAGAGAGAGAAGCGGATGAACCAGAAAGAGGTGTAAGTGGATGATCTGGGTAAAGAGAATCTGATTTCCATTCAGAATTGCTGACTTTTCATTTTCTTCCCTTTTAGGGTTTGGTTTTTTTTTTCCTTTCTTTCACCGATCTGTTTTCGAAATTCCCTTGTTTTCTTATCTAATATGATATCAAGGCAGATAGATGGATGGATTGGTTTTTGTTTGGTTTTTTTTAAAACGAAAACAAACGAGCAGCAGTGGCATCAGCGGCAGAGAATGAAATTGAAGGACGAGTGGCGTGTTCTGCTGGCTCACTGATTTTTGACGCGGAAACTCACCTCGACTCTTACTAAGTCCAGTTTCTTATGGCCTTCAATGGTTTTGGGTCTATATCCTCTTTCCCCAAACAAAGCCCATGGCTCGACTTAAAAGGGAACTCTCGTTCCTTGAAGAAATTCCACGTGTTCGAATATATATTTTAATTTTAATTAACAAAGCTCATGCTGATGGTTTTATATATTTTAATGTATATATCTCTTTTGTAACTAAATAACTTGCAAAATTAAATTTAATTTTAAATTCAGCTAATAACTTATTACAATTTTTATATTTGAAATAAAATATTATACTACATAATTGAATTCAATTATTTAGTTTAAAATATATGTCGAAATGAATTAAATAAAAATTCTTAACTGTTTTTTTCTTAATTCCCTTATACCATTCGATGAGCTATTTTACATGAAGAGTTGTCGTGACCCTAATCCAACTCCATCTCCATGCCTTCGGGAGGGCACCTTTGAGTTTAGGCTTGCTAATTAGGACTAGAATTTCATTACTTGTTAAATATAATTTCGGTTCAGTAATAATAAAACTTGAAAATTTATAATAATGAACTGATGCGTTTTTTTTTTTTTTTTAGTTAGGTGGCATTAGAATTGTTAGTTTCAAGTCAATATAAAAAAGGATGGATCTCATAATAATTGAATTTTATTCCAAGGTCTCGGCATTATATTTATTTAATTATATTATAATTAAAATATATATTCATAAAAAAACAATGATTAAAATTCTAGAGAGAGAAAATATATCTTTTAGTCAAAATTGTATTTTCTCATTATGTAATTTTTTTTTAACAATAACATGTCTAAGAACCTAAGACCAAATGTTACGTGGGATACTAGTCATCCATACTATATACAAATTTCTAATACAACTAGTAAACATGATAACTATTAGAGCTTTAGGCGCGAGAACACGCCAACAAATACAAATTGCCTAGAATTTGGTAGAGATTGACAGTGGTAGCCTTATATAGGCAGCGACAAATTTGGCAAGTAATGTGCAACAGTTCATGCAAGTCATTGAGTTCCTGACTTAGCACGGACGTGGATCTTGGATCATGGACCTTCTAAGCTGGCAGCAAACACAGCATAAACTGTCAGTTGGGATTGACAATTAGACATGTTAATTGTGGGTTAGTTATGGCAGTAATGGACATCAAGATCATGAGGGACAGGTGGCTGAACATAGGGCATATCAAAGGTTACTCTACAAGCTACTATGATCATAGGAACATGGGGGAGAAAATGTTCAATACTTATTGGAAAATAGGCCACTAAGTTCATGGAGAACATGGGAAAGAAAGTTCCCCGCTATGTCCTGAAAAATAGGGATGATAGTCATGCCTTGTAATTCACATATCTTTGTTTATAAATAGGCTGGAAAGTCTTGGTTGTGTAGTATGCAATCTTTGTGCATAGAACACACACTTATATCGTATAATCCTTTGTTTATGAGATTAATAAATGTTGGGAGATTTTCCTTTATTTACGGTGTGCTTTAAGTTTATTTACTTGTGTTTGTTATTTGCTTACGACAACGCAATTATAGGAACCTCTTTGGGTGAGTGAAACACATAGTTGCAGGCAAACACGAGTTAAAAGGGTGAGGTAATGTTTAGTCTAGTTAGGACTAGACTGCTGTATAAGGCTGAATTTTGGGGTGAAAAATTTAACCCTGTGACAAGTGGTATCAAAGCACGATTTGTTCTAAGATCATGCAGCTTAAAGTCATGGAAGTTATTGGGGAACAGTTGGTGTGTCTTAAGACTTTGATATGGCAAGAGGAAGAAGGTGAAGAACGCTATATCATTGATTGATTAAAGGAAGCTATGGAAAGTGCTGAAAAGGATGAAAGTTTATACATTTCTCTTGCGGCAGAATTGAGTGAACGATTGGAAGCTACTGAAGAGACTATTGTCATTCTAAAACGGGAAGGAACAAACACTCTTATTAGGTAAGTACATCTAAGCCTAAAGTGCTTGAACCGAAGTCTTTCTATGGGGCAAAAAGTTCCAAAGAACTTGAGAATTTCTTGTAGGACATGGAGCAATATTTTAGTGTTGCTAGGATCGACATGGCTGAACAAGTAGATCTCACTGTGATGTATCTCACGGGTGATGCTAAAATTTCATGGAGGTTAAGAACCAAAAAGGACTTAAGTGTTGGATGTCCAAAAATTAAGATGTGGGATTATCTTAAGCAAGAACTGAAAGAGCAGTTTCTTCCAAACAACACATCTTGAATTGCGCGAGAGGAATCGAAAAGGCTCAAACATGAAAGGTTAGTTCATGAGTATGTTAAATCTTTTAGTTTTTTTATTCTCGACATTGAGAATATGTTCGAGGAGGATAGGTTATTCAACTTCATGTTTGGACTTCAACCTTGGGCACAAGTGAAACTAAGACAATAGAAAATAAAATATTTGTCATCCATTATTGTTGTTGCGGAAAGTTTGATTGATTTTAAATCAACTACTATAGAGAGTTATATGTCAGCCTCCTTCAAGTCTAAAGTAAAAGACAATGAGGAAAAGAAGAAGAAGAAGTTTGGTGGGGGTGCATCAAATGTTATCGTGAATAAGGGCAAGACTAAGTTAATGGGTGCACAAGGTAAAGATACTAACTGAACTTTGCTTGCTTCATTTGTGATGGTCCTTATTTTGTGAGGGAATGTCTAAAAATGAAAAAGTTGAATGTTATTCGGGTTGGAGATAGCAGATGAGGGGGTAGTTATATACGTCAATCCTATACGTGTGTTAAACTGCCTAGTAGTTGGCTCAAGGGATTTCGGCCGCTGAACCTTGTTGATCAAGATTTGGCAAGGATTGATGCGTTGCAAAAAGAGAAATCAGGGTTTGCAGACAATCTGATGTATGTGAGAATTAGGATAAATGACAAAGACATTAATGCTATACTAGCTTCATGTGCAACTCACATGTTTATAGTTGATCGATTGGTGAAGGAATTGGGCTTATGACTAAATAGTAGCCATACATCGATGAAGGCAGTAAATTTAAAGGCATAAAAAATAGCAAGTATGTCTTATGATGTGCCAATAATGTTGGATCAGTGGAGAGGTAAATAAGACATGTTGGTTTTAAATCTTGATGACTACAATAATATTTTTGGTCTTGATTTCTTGAGAAAAACCAAGATTGTTTTGATGTCATATCTCAATAGAGTCATGATTGTAAGTGAGGGATGCTTATGTTTTGTCCTATGTTGCAATGTCACAATGATGAATGTCATTAGAAGTGGAAAAAACTTGATCTTAGTCTTCGTTATTGAGAAAACATTACGAAAAGGTGGAGAAGTGTATCTTACGACAGTAGTGGATAAGAAAATAGACTGTTGTGAGGAGGTGCCAAAAGAAATTGATAATATGCTACAACAATTTGAGGATGTGATGTCACCTCGGCCACCGAAGAAACTCCCACCTATGAGGGCCACAAACCATTGAATTGAGTTGGTGCTTGGAAAAAAACCATTATCTTGAGCCCCTTATCGAATGTCGCCAATGAAATTAGCAAAATTAAGGAAGTAATTAGGGGAACTGATTGACATGGGTTTTATCTGTCCTTTCAAGGCTCTATACGGTGCTCCAGTCTTATTTTAAAAGAAAGCAGATGGGAGCCTTCGAATGTGTGTGGATTATCGAGCACTTAACAAGGTAACTATTAAAAATAAATATCCAGTTCCATTAACCAAGACTGGAGCACCAAGATTGTTTTTGGTTAATGGAACTGGATATTTATTTTTAATGGTTACCTTGTTAAGTGGAACTGGATATCTCAATAGAATCATGATTGCAAGTGAGGGATGCTTATGTTTTGTCCTATGTTGCAATGTCACGATGACGAATGTCATTAGAAGTGGAAAAGGCTTGATCTTGGTCATTGTTATTGAGAAAAGCATTACGAAAAGGTGGAGAAGTGTATCTTACAACAGTAGTGGATGAGAAAACAGACTGTTGTGAGGAGGTGCCAAAAGAAATTGATAATATGCTGCAACAATTTGAGGATGTGATGTCACCTTGTTGGGGAAGATTAGATCCTTAGTCCTCCTTCCCAGGTGTTCTTCTTCCTGCTTTAAGGCAGGTCGGAACCATATTGAATGGGGTTATGGTTCTCGGCCACCGAAGAAACTCCCACCCAGAAGGGCCACATACCATTGAATTGAGTTGGTGCCTGGAAAAAAAACCATTATCTCAAGCCCCTTACCGAGTGTCGCCAATGAAATTAGCAAAATTAAGGAAGTAATTAGGGGAACTGATTGACACGGGTTTTATCCGTCCTTCCAAGGCTCTGTATGGTGCTCTAGTCTTATTTTAAAAGAAAGCAGATAGGAGCCTTCACATGCGTGTGGATTATCGAGCACTTAACAAGGTAACCATTAAAAATAAATATCCAGTTCCATTAATTTAATATTTAATGGACATATTGTGTAGAGCCTCTATCTTTACAAAGCTAGACTTGTGATCGGGATATTGGCAAGTGTGAATTGCTGAAGGTGATGAGCATAAGACTACTTGTGTGATGAGGTATGGCTCATACAAGTTTCTAGTTATGTCATTCGACCTAACAAATGCTACATAAACATTTTGTAATCTCATAGTGACATTTTATATAATTTTTTAGACAACTTTGGTGTAGTTCACTTAGATGACATTGTTGTTTATAGTAGAGGAATTAAAGATCATGTAATTTATCTTTCTAAAGTTTTAAGTAGATTAAGGGAATATGAATTATATGTAAAGAGAGGGAAATATAAGTTTGCAAAAATTGAGATTAAGTTCTTAAAGCACTTAATTGGGGAGGGACATGTGAAGATGGATCTATGAAAAATTCAAGTCATCGGCACTAAAAGACAGTCCTCGAGTTGAGATCTTTTTTGGGGTTGGTAAACTATTACTTATGATTTATTGAGGGCTATAGCAAGAAAACACTCATCTCTCAGATCTTCTAAAGAATAATCAGAGATGAGAATGGTTAGTTGATTGCCAACAGGCCTTTGAGAAGCTAAAAACATCGATAATATCAGCTCTAATCTTGGGGCTACCTAATTTTGAGAAGTCATTCGAAGTGCATATCGATACTTCAGATAGGGTTATAAAAGAAGTGTTGGTACAAGAGGGACATTCAATTGCTTTCGAGAGTTAAAAGTTGAAAGATGTTGAACAGAAATACTTGACTCACGAAAAGGAAATGGCAGCAGTAGTGCACTCGTTACTTTGGTGTATGAAGAGTATATATATTGGGACCAAGATTCTTTATCAAGACCAACAACATTGCCAACACCTTCTTTAAGACATAAAGAAAATTGTTGCAGCGGCAAGCTTGGTGGTAAGAATTCTTGGTCGAGTATGACTTTGTATGAGAGCACAAACTAGGGAGGCATAATCAGGTTATGGATGCACTTAGTAGACGCGAGGTAATTGTTACTGTTCTTGCTATTGTTCAGGTGGAGTTGGACATTCTAATTAACTTCGTCAAGATGCTAAGGAAGATGCAGTGTACAAGAAGCTGCTTGATCTTGTACGAGAAGGGACAATACAAAGATATTGGTTAGAATAAAACCTATTCTATGCAAAAAAAAAAAGGTCAGATCTATATGCCAAAGGGAGAACTACAAAAGTATTTTATGATGGAGACTCATGACCCGCTAGACATCCAAGTAGAGAAAGAATGTTTGCTCTTGTATCCCAAACTTATTATTAGCCAAAGATGGATGATGACATAGAACTTTACGTCAAAACTTGTCTAGTGTGCCAACAAGACAAGACTTTACAGTAGCGAGAGGCAGGCTTGTTACAGCCGCTACTGATTCCAAACAAGCCTTAGGTGTCAATTTCGATAGACTTTATTGTTAAGTTTCTGAAGGTGGATGGCATGAACACTGTTATCGTTATCGTAGACAGATTCACCAAGTATACAGTGTTTGTGGTTACCCCGATAGTGTGTACAACTAAAGTTGCCGCTAAGTTATTCTATCAAAACATGGTGAAGTATTTTGGAGTACTTTTTAACAATGTTGTTCAATATGATAGGGACAAGACTAGAGTTTTCCGCTCCCAATCATCTGCAAACCGATGGGCAGACATAAAGGATAAATGCTTTGCTGAAGGAATATTTAAGACATTAAGTGATAACAATGCAACGAAATTGGTTGGAATTGCTGGATAGTACGCAGTTTTGCTACAATCTTTAAAAATCCTTGGCAACAAAAGCAGGCCCGTTTGAGTTGGTTTTGGTGACTCAGCCTCAAACTCCTGCCGAGATTGCGATGCAAAAATCTTGTGGGGAAAATCCAGCTGCGTATAGGTTTACATTGGAGCGACAAGAATTGTTTGAGCAAACCCAACATAGCTTACATAAGGCAAGAAAAAGGATGTTAAAATATGTTAACTAAAAACAAAGATTGCTAGAATTCAATGAGGACGACAAGATGTTGCTTAAATTAACGCCACAAATCTAGAAGAAAATTATGGGGAAGACAAAGCATCGAGGGTTGGCGACGAGATATGATGAACTTTTCAAAATCATGGAAAAAGTAGGGGTTGTTGCCTATCCATTGAAGCTGTCAAAACAGCTAAAGCTTCATCCAACTTTTCATGTAAGTTATTTAAGACCTTTCCATAAGAACAAGAGGATTCAAAATGAAGTAAGTTGCAAAGAGCTCTTCTAACGATTCACAAATAGTTTGACAATGGTATTATTAAGATCATGGATCATTGTTGACTTGGCCAGCATAGAAAGAATCGACAAACTGATTTTTTTAAAAATAGGAGAAAAATATAGAGGTTTTGTGGGGAAAGGACACATATTTGTGGCAATTCAAAGATTGTGTGCAAGAATACCTCACCTATATTCCAACGATGATGTCAGACTCTTATAAGCTGGTAGCAAACACAGCAGAAATTGATAGTTGGGACTGACAGTTAGATATGCAAATTGTGGGTTAGTTGTGGCAGTTATGGACATTAAAATCATGGGGGACAAGTTATTAAACATGGGGTATAGCTGGGGTTGCTCTACAAGTTACTAAGATCATGAGAACATAGGGGAGAAACTGTCTAATACTTGTTGGAAAATAGGCCATTAAGTTCATGGAGAACATGGGAGAGAAAGTGCCCCAATATATCCTGAAAAATAGGGATGATAGTTATACCCTGTAATTCACATATCTTTGTCTATAAATAGGCTGGAAAGTCTTGGTTGTATAGTATGCAATCTTTGTGATAAAACACGCACTTATATCATGTAATCCTTTGTTTATGAGATTAATTAAGGTTATGAGATTTTCCTATATTTGCGGTGTGTTTTGATTTTATTTACTTGTGTTTATTATTTGCTCAGGACAAGGCAATTGTGGGAACCTATTTAGGTGAGCGAAACTGTAATATCCCACATCGGCTGGTGAGGACTTGGGGGATGGCCTTATATGAGCATGCTCACCTTAACTAGTAAGACGTGTTTTGGAACCATGAACAAATCTGTGAGACCCATGGGTTAAAGCGGACAATATCTTGCTAATAGGGTGGGGTGTTTCAAGTTGGTATAGAGCTCGGCTCACTGGCTGTCCAATGGTGCCAACTGGGTTGTCGGGCTCCTTAAAAGGGGTGAATTGTATTATCCCATATCGACGAGTGAGGACTTGGGAGAGGGCCTTATATGAGCATGTTCACCTTAACTAGTAAGACGCATTTTGGAACCATGTGTGACTGCCAAGAACAAATCCGTGAGACCCATGGGTCAAAGCGGACAATATCTTGCTAGTGGGGTGGGGTGTTTCATAGCTTGTCATTGAAAAAAATAAATTTGAAATAGTCTTAACACTTATTTTCCAACTATGATAGACAAACACGATAAGCATTCCAAATATTATTGCACCGCCCACCACCCTTACCTCTTGGCATACCATATTTTTTACATCAACGCATCTGACTTGAACCCTATAGTATACCAGACTTTATAAATTCACTTTAAAAAAAAACACAAGGATAAAATATAATAAATCATAATTAAAAATATTTTTATTATTTTCAGTGAGTTTTGAATTTTTTTTATTTTTGTGTTTTTCTTTTTTTAAAGTGAACCACAAAAAATAATTAATAAAATATCACTAGTTACTCATGTATCATAAAATTTTTCTTTATTTGGAGGGAAATAATTATCCCTTTAAAATTTAACCCCCTAGATAAATAAATGAAATAAACAAATAATTTTTAACCCGCAATACATTATACCAAAAACAAATATCCTTATATTATTTTTTTCACTCTCTCTTTCCTTGTCTTAAAATTCAACTTACATTACTAATATGATATGATTTAAGTAAGGTTGGATTCAGATTTTTACATAAAATTTTCTACTTTTCAGTAAGGTTGGATTCAGATTTTTACATAAAATTTTTTACTTTTTAGTTTTACTCTATCGAACATAACTTTCAACTCAATTATTGGATCAGACTAAAATTTTTACATGAATTTCTAGACATGATGTTATACATTGGATTAGAATTTTAGGTCAATTAGAGTTTGTTAAGAGATTATTTCAAAGGGTCGAAGTTATTGGATGAATCTTGTCAAATCTATATGTTGACTTTCGTTTACTTTTTGGACTATATTTAGAGCTACAAAAGGAATTATGATGATATTACAATTATGTTGGTAAGTAGACATCCATAGCTTTTTGGCAATATATGGTAGGCCTGCTAATTCATTCAAATGAGAGAGAACAACATGTTTAAAATCATGACTGAAATATATCAAGAATATACGAAAATTGAAGAAACATTGTTTCCTAATGTATTATGGATTCTAGTCAATACAAGGATTTTTTAATGCTCTTAGAAACATGTGTGGAAGCTATTGACTTATGTATTCTACAAGGATTCCATGTCAAATAATGAGATATTTATGACAACAATTATTATCCATAGTTTCCATGGATTCCGTGTTCATTATGGAATGTATGTGGTGGTAATGAGACTTGAAATTATTTTATTATTCTTTTTCTTATTTTATATTATTTCCTGACACATCAAGGAGATTAAGAGGAGACAATTTAAGGGAGAAAATTCCAGCAATTAAAAACAAATTTTCCTAGCTAATTTGAAGCATGAAGTTTTGGCAAAGCCTCCAAGGAAAGAAAATGGGAAGTTTCGACCATGCATGAGGATTTTAAGCAAGAGGACTTTGTTTTATGATGTTTTGATTTATTTATTTTAGTGTTGAATTTTATTAGCTTTGGACTTTATTCTAAATTGAGTTTGTTTTGGCCCATTATATATTGTTTTAGGGTTTGTTTTAATATTAGACTTGTGTTATTTAATTACTAGTTAGGACTCATTTGCTTGCAACCCAAAAAAGGATTCATTAGAGTTAGGAGTATTCAAAAAAACCAATTAACCGAGAAAATTGATGGAAAATTAACCGAGAAAACCGAATCGAGATAGAAAACCGATTAAATTGATTTTTAAAACCATAAAATCTTGTTGGTTCGGTTTTGGTTTTACCACCGAAACTAATGAACCGAACCGGTCCATCCATAAAATAAAGTTAATAAACGACCTAGTATAAATAATACAGTAAACCTAACCCTAATTGACATTACATGTGAAGCCGCCACCCACACCAAGCAGAGATAATTTATCGCCTTCTTCCTTTCCCCTTCAATTTTCATCCTCTCTACGTCTTGCCCCTTGCATCTGTCTCTTCTCTAGCCGAACAATAAGTAAATAACCCACATCTCCACATCCATCTAGTATACTTGCAGCCGAAAAAAACCCGAACAAAACCCATTGGCTTCTCTCTTCACTTGCAACAGAAAGAGAGGGCTCCTCCATTACAGAAAAGACGGTAAGGTAGAGTTTATCCATGTGTTAATTATGGCCTTCGTGTGCTTGTAAGTTGTAACATTTGTTTCAAACTTTGATGCTTCTTTAACCTCTGCTTCTCCTTTTTCCATCCTCTTGCAGCTAGGGTTTTTGCATCTTTCTTCATATTTGCCCCTCTTTCCCCCACCCTCTCTCATTTCTGTTGATTTGTGTTGATATTAAGTTCTCGATTGCTTTGTTTAGCATTGTTAACTTTAATATGTATCGGTTTATCTTGATTGCTTTGATCTGTATTATTGGGTTTTTTTATTTGTATTATCAGCTATCAATCTATTTTATCTTAATTGCTTTGTTTAGCTATCAATCTATTGTATCAATTTTAGCAGTAATAAGTTCAAGTGAAAACATGGTTGTTAGGTGTTATGTTAGCTTTATAATAAGTTCATGTATGATCTGTTAATTGTTATATCTGTTCAATAATAAGTTCAAGTGAAAACATTGTTGTCGGGTGAATCTGTTGTATCAAAATGGATTTGAACAATGTTCATAGCTTTATTCTGACAGTAATAAGTTCATTCTATTTCATTTTAATTAATTTTCATGTATGATCTGTTATAAACCATTGGTCCATTACAGTGTACACCTTGTTTGAGATTATTTTGCCTAATCAGATGCAATGAACTGATAGTACTTTAATTTCCTTGTATATGGTTAATATGGTTAACATGGAAAATCAGCATATGGTTAGTATGGTTCAACATGAAAAGTCAGATGCTGGAGCTTATTATGATGTGTATTTATACGAGTAGTATGCAGGTTTTTTAGAATAGAGAGGTGACAGATGCCTTTTTACAATTATATGAACCTAACATGATGCTCAACTTCTGTTTGATTCTCAATTGTAGTCAGATGTTGATTCATGTTGTTGTTTTTTTAATTTCAGATGGATAATCGGGAAGATCCTACACCAAATGAATCAAGTCCTTCAAGTTCGAAACCCAATTCTTTGTCTGTTCCAGTTACAGTTCCAGTTGCTACTTCTAGTATAAATAGCAACACTGAAAGTGAAGGCAATCCAGCTTCTAGATCTAATAAAAGAAAAACATCTCAAATTTGAGATCACTTTAAAAAACTAAATGGTAATCTTAAAGCTCCTAGGGCTGCATGTATGTATTGTGAAAAAGACTATGCATGTCATACTATACTTAATGGGACTAGTAACATGTGGAGTCATCTAGGTGTATGCAAAAAATTTTCTTTTGTGATTGAGTGAAAACAAAAAAACTTTAGTCTTAGAACCCAGGCCTATAATAAATGGAGGTAATAATAGAGAGGAAAATCTGGTGACTATTAAGGCAGTGGGTTATAGTTATGAAAAGTGTAGGAAAGCCTTAGGAAAAATGATTATACTTGATGAGCTACCTTTTAACTTTGATGAAACCAAGGATTTAAATCATTTTATCAAGTAATGCAGCCTAGATTTGATGTTCCTTCTCGTTTGACGATTTAGAGAGATTGTTTGAAAATTTATGTAGATGAGAAGGAAAAATTAAAGAAAGCTTTTAATGATCAACGTTTATGTTTAACAATCGATACTTGGACATCAATCCAAAATATTAATTATATGTGTTTAACTGCCTATTGGATTAATGAAGGTTGGAACTTGAATAAAAGAATTCTAAACTTTTATCAAGTTTCTAATCATAAAGGTGAAACAATTGGTCAAGCAATTGAGAGTTGTTTGTTGGAATGGGGAATTGATAACATTTTAACAGTTACAGTAGACAATGCAAGTTCAAATAATTTGACAATAAAATATTTGAAAAGAGTAACAAGTAATTGGACAACTAATATATTGTCACATGACTTCATGCATGTTAGATGTTGTGCACATATTGTTAATCTTATTATATGTGCGAGATTGAAAGATATTGATGATTCAGTTGTTAAGATTAGAAATGCAGTGAGGTTTGTTATATCTTCTCCTTCTAAACAACTTGTTTTTAACCAATGTGCAGATAGGTTGAAAATTGGGAGTAAAAAATCTGTTTGCTTGGATGTTGCAACTAAATGAAACTCTTCATATATGATGTTAGATGCGGCTGATAAATTTGATGTGGTTTTTATGAGGTTAGAAGAAACTGATCCTAGATATTTGAGTTACTTTGAGGTTGATTCAAAAGGGAAACAAAAAAAACTTAGGTCCTCCTACTTTAAAAGATTGGGAAAATGCTAGATCTTTTGTCAAGTTCTTGAAACTATTTTACACGGTTACATTGACATTTTCTGGCTCGTTGTATGTGACATCTAATTCTTTCTTCCATGAATTGATTTCCAAGCACACAAGCATATCTCAATTTTGTAGAAGTGAAGATATTTATGTAAGTAAAATAGCCAAAAAAATGATGGCAAAGTATAAAAACTATTGGAGGGATCAAGATACACAAAACTTTTTGTTGTATGTGGCTGTTGTGTTAGATCTACGTTTCAAATTGAAGTATGTGAGATTTTGTTTTGAAAGATTGTATGATGTTGAAGAGGCTGAAAATTTTACAATTAAGGTTAAAGATACTTTGATAAGGTTGTTTGAGCATTATATGAATGTTGAGGTTGTTCATAATGTTGGAACTAGTATAAAAAAAATATGAATATTGATTTAATGATGGTAAATGATGATATGTTGGATGACTTAGCTTCTCAATTTAAAAAATATTTAAAGAAAGAAGGCGGTGTCAAAAAAATTAAGGTTGAGAGGTATTTAGGTGATGATTGTGAGGATCCTAATGATTTTAAATTAGATATTTTGGGTTGGTGGAGGTGTAATACTATAAAATACAAGATTCTTTCTAAAGTGGCACAACACGTGTTAGCTATTCTAATATCTACAGTTGTTTTTGAAGCAGCTTTCAGTACTGGTGGTCGTATTTTAGATCCATTTCGAAACTCTTTATCTCTATCGACAATGCAAGCATTGGTTTGTTGTCAGAATTGGTTCAGTTTAGCATCAATTCCAATCAACATCAGAAACTTCATGGATTATATTGAAAATTCTAAGATGATTGAGTCAAGTAATTTCTTTTACAAATTTAAATGTAGTTATTTTATAATATCATTTATTTACATATGTTTAATCTAACATTTTAATTTATGTTTTTGTAGAATTTGGTGAAATTTTAAAAATCTCAACTGATTGTTTGTAAGTTGTATTGATGATGTTGGTGCAATCCTGGAATATAATTGTTTTTGGTAATTAATTTACTTTTCCTTATTAATTTCTTTTAAAATTTTTCATTGCTAATTTTTTTTAATAGTCGAACTCTAATATGTTGCTAATTTGCTAGTGTTTTTTTATAGCATTATCCTTGCTGGATCTTTTGGCTTTTGCTATTGCTGGAAGTTTTGGATGTTGCTGTAATGCTGGTGCTGGATTTTTTTTTTCAAATTATGCCGAATGTTTATGATAATTTATTACTGGCTGCTATTAACTAATATATCTATTTGCTAATATAAAATTTTTTAGTGTGAACACCTCTTTTAATTTGAGGTGCTCAAATTTGATCATGCATCTTGCATATTGCATTGATTTAAATTTTCATAGCTTATTTCTTTGTATATTAAAAATAGTAAGATAACAAGATGTGAAGCATTTCAAATTTATTGTTACTATAAGCATTTCAAAAAATATCAATCTTTTAATTTTATTAAAAAGCTTATAACAAACTAAATTAAATTAGAAAATTTTAAAGAGTTTTGATTAAAAGCCTATAAATTTAGCCCAACAAGACAATTTAAAAGCCCAATTTAATCTAAGCCCATTAAAAAAAATCAAAAAAGCCCATTAATTTAATGATTAGGTTTCCTGGTTTTTAAGCTAAAAAACCGAATTCAACCGAACCGAACCGGTTCGGTTTGAACTGGAATTCGGTTCAGTTCGTTTTGAATTTTAAAAAATATAAGTTACTTAGTTCGGTTGGTTTTATGGTTCAAATCGAACTGCACCGAACCATAAATAGGCCTAATTAGAGTTATTTAGAGGGCGCTATATATATTGTTTTTATGGATGCAAGTTTCGGCTGCTATGTTGATTTGAAAAAATAAGCCTTTTCCTTTGTTTCATGTGTTGCAAAGATTAACTATTTTACTTTACAGGGACAAGGATCTTATATCGATTTATTAAAATTTAATTGGTTTCAAAACGTCATCTATATACTTCAGATTTTTAGGTACACAGTTATCTCTAAGTCCAAGTTTTTTTTCTTCAATATTTTTAATTCTTATATACAAAGTTATCTCCATGTAGGAGTTTCAAACTTAATATTCTGCTTTCTTGGGATGATTTTCAATTTCATTGTAGATTACATAACCATCGTAGTATTTCTATTAATTTCCATAATAATTTACACCTTTAACAATTATTTTTATAGAAGTTTTTATTTTTATTTTTTAACCTTGCAGCAAATAGTCTTATCTTAATTTGTTTTCGCCCTTACTTTTGTTGCCAGATTTTGATATAATATTTCTTTACTTGTGTAACAGATAAAAAAAAAAAATTTATTCATATAAAAATCAAATAGATTTTTAATGTCTTTGGTAAAATTTAATGTGTCAAGAAAATTATGATCAATTGGAAAATTATATTTTGTTTTTATTTAAAGCATTTACATTCATTGAGAACGTATGGTATCCTAACAACAACAAAAATTAATAGAATGTTATGATTTTTTTTAGATTATTGTAAAATATATAAGACATTTGTTAGATATAAATAAATTAATTCCTCTAATTTGGTAAAATAAATAGTTTTAAAAACTAATTTATCAGTCCCTTTCACCAATTTCATTTTTTTAATTTATTTTATTTTAATATTCTTTATTTTAATAATTATGAAAAAATAAGTAAATAATATGAAAAGATCAATAAGAAAATAATATATTTTTAAATAAAACAATATTAAATTAAGTATGGTTAAATTGGTCAAGGGTCTAATTAATTAAGGTTTTAAACTAGAGAGACTATTTATTCTTTTTGCAAAACGAGAGCTATTAATTTATAATTTACTTGTCTAAAAAATCAGACAGAATTCAAATTTCAAATTGACGCTCCAACGGTCATATGCTCTAGGGTTTTTTTTTGGATTTTCAACGTTCTTCTGTGGCCAGAGTCCCGCAAGACAACTATATAGCCATTGGTCTTCTCTCTCGATAGCAGCCAGCCGCACACAGCAAAAGAAAAAACATCTTGTTTTTCATTTTCATTATCAATTCAAAGATGGATTTCCACAGTCTTTCAAGGAAAGATCTCCAAGCTCTCTGCAAGAAGAACAAGATCCCTGCTAACATGACCAATATCTCCATGGCCGATGCCCTCAAAGTTCTTGACAAGGTACGTAATATAACCTTTTCCTTGAAATTCTTTAACAACCCATTTCATATTCTTTCTTGTATTCAACGAATTTGATTTAATTTTCCGGATCCAATTCTATCAATGAGATTTTTCTTGAAATATTCAAGAACAGCCATATCCATATGAGATTTTTCTAGATTTTACTGCTATTGATTTGTTTCATATAGCTGGAAGGCACTCTTTGAGTAAGCCATTGGGGAAAAAAAAAAACGTAAACGTACATGCTTGTGCAGTATCCAAACAATAACAAAGATTACATTTCTCAGATATCTTGTTTCATATAGCTGGAAGGCACTCTTTGAATGCTTGTTTTCAATATCTTGTTTGGCTGCCAGTGATCAGAGTGAAGAAATCTAATGAAATAAGAGAGACCCATAACTTTAATAAAAAGATACCAATTACATTTCTCAGAAATCAAAGAAAGATCCAATTGAATTCATAAAATCCCCAAGCTTTCTCTCTCATGAACTTTATATGTCATTCTTCTTCACTCTAAAACCAATTTAGTCTTACTATTAGCTATAAATTGAAAGTAATGGTTTTGGATTCTCAAAGATTTTACTTACTTTTTTCAGGTGGAAGGACTTGACGAGTTCACCAATGCGCCGCCCAAATCCGATCCACAGCAATCCCCGGAAAAAGCTGGATCAAATGAAATTCTTCAAACTTCTTGTAGAACCTCGACTCGGAACAAGCCTCTTCGCATCGAGCCTGAAAGCTCACAAAAACCCTTGACTCGCACTCCTTGCACAACAAGAAGAAGGGTTATTGGGGGGGATGGTGATCAAGAGAACAAAAATACAAATAATCCAGAGACTCCAGCAATGCCAGCAAGCCGCAACAGGACTTCAGCAACTTCTGCTCGGCGGAAAATGGAGACTAAAATGATGGAAAGTGCTGAGGACCAACAGAAAAAAAATGTACCAAAGACACCTGCAGCAAATAGTTGCCGGAGAATGGCTCCAGCTGTTTCGGCTAGGAAGAAAGTAGAGGCCCGGAAGGAAGAAGTATCAGTTCAGAGAGTATACAGCACGAGGCAATCATTAAGATTGTTGGAGAAGAGCATGGGAGGGATGAGCTTAAAGGAGAAAGGGAGTGTCGGGCCATTGAAGATGGATGAATTGTGCAAGGAGATTGATGATGTTGAAATGAAGGAAGAGTCTGGTAAGTATTTTTGTAATTATCCATGATCAATATTTTCTGTGTTTGATTGCCAGAAAAGGTTGGGGAAAAAAACAGCATATATATAATTGGAAGTTTTTCATTTTTCATCAGAGTTCAGTTCTTGTTGTAAAGTTTATTGGGAAACAAATTTAATGCGATATGAGAACAATATACAAGGAATTAGAACAAAAACTTGAACTAGGAACTATTTTACTGGATTTTGGTTTTCTTGAGATCTAACATCAGTCATCATATGTACAGGATCTGATTTGCTGACAGTACCCGAAAAGAGTTCAGAGAAAACCACTGATACAGAAGCGATTTCATGCCAAAACCTAGATCATTCACTGGAGGATAAAAGGGAAATCAAACATGATCTTCAAGAGGAGAGCAACACTGATGTCTGTGAAGTTGAAGATTGCAATGCAAAACAGGAAATAGGTTCTGAGAATTGTGATAATTCTAAAGTTATTTTATTAGACAATGAAAGTGAAATGACCAACGAACTTGAAGAGGATAACAAGAATAATGACTGCTATCCAAAATTGGAAGGCATTTTTGAACGAGATGAAGACTCATATGAGAGTTCCGAGAAATCAAATCCTATTCTAGTTGAAAGATCAGATAAGGCAGTACCGATCAACCAGGAACCAATCTACGAGAAGGGTAATTGGATTTTATGCTTCTTCAATATAAAAACAACTATTCATTTCTTATTCACAATTTGTTTTTCATGGCCATTTATTGTTCTGTGCTTCTTTGAAGTTTCTTGAATAGTCAGAGCCTTGCAGGACTAAATGCTCTGATTTCTGCAGGCACTGTGAAGTCTGGATTTATGGTGTCAGATTCACCAACTCTCGAAGTATCTGAATTTGTGGATAAAAACTCTGAAATGATTTCAAAAGAAGATAAGCAGCATCATGGCAATGATTATCTCCAGTCAAACTTTGCAATTGAGGGAGAGTCTGATAGCAATCAATCAGATGAAGCTAAAGAAAATGTTAAAGTAGAAATAGTTCCTGAAGATGCTAGCAATCAGAAGTCAGAAAGCAGACATGAAACTGAAATTTGCCATTCAGTAACCGGGTCTTCTTCAACTAGTAAGTTTCCTGATCATTTTGTCACTAGCAATCTTGTGGCACCCTTCAAGTGCGAGAGTGAAGCACTTGTTGAAATCCATGTGATGGAAGCTGAAGAAATTGACATGAAAACCCATGAATGTGCCGCATCTTCTTGTGTTTCAAATGAGACTCCAGGATATGTAAATCAAATGGCTTCTTCCTGTACTATGGCATCTGACAATGATTCAGGTAAAATCCTATTGCACAAGGTGCACGATAATAGCAGTGCAGAGAATTTGGTTGATATTACTGTAATGTCACAAGAAGAATTCGCCATGGCTCCGGCTCCAGCTCCAGCATTGGACAAGACTCCATCTTCCCCCTGTCAACCCCTGGTTGCTGGTGCAATCACAGGCCAAACAGGCTCATCTGCACCCTTTGCAGATGACACTCTTCAGGGTCAGTTTCCTCGTCCGACTGAGTTAATTTCAAAGAAATCTTCAACTAAGAAACAGCCAACAAGTTGGAAAATGATCGATGCCATCAACAAGGAGAACATTGACGACGGTGGCAAAAAAGTGGAGCCTCATAAAGAAAAAGAAAATAACAAGGTCGTTGGTGAGAAGATATTGGATGAATTCAGTCTAAGGCAGCTGAGAAAGATGATGAAAGAAAAACTACAGATAGCCCACAACAAGAACAGTGAAGAAGATAATGACACAAAGGTATTATATTTTTTCAAGTACAGGGTTTTTCCTTTTTCTGTTTTCTTATTAGTATTATATTTTTCAAGTATTTTCAAGCTAGTCAACAACCATTCATGGGGCATATCTCTTGTTAAATGATCAACAACAGGTGGGAAAGACAAGACTGGCCTTGCAGACACTGGCTGATGAGAATCGCAGGCATGGTGCTGAAGAACTGAAGTGACACCTTCTGGCCTTTTTGTCTCGGAATTTTGAGCGAAATGAAATATTTCTGTCGAATTTGAACTTTAATCCAGTCTTTTTTTTCCGGTCCTGTTATAGGCTGGCTTACCGCAACATTTTGTTGAATGGCAAATTTTAATAAAAGACGTCTGTCTGCAAGTTTTTTTATTTTTATTTCCTTTTCATCATCAACAGAAAAATTGACGAAAAGAGCAG
>Ga0325404_1000072_pt1 | contig 87058 bp, 46 predicted proteins | sample PopdelMetagenome_18_FD_205664 | JGI IMG/M metagenome (GOLD analysis project Ga0325404, IMG submission 205664) | Populus deltoides microbial communities from Bellville, Georgia, United States - Xylem-Control-R1 | ecosystem: Host-associated > Plants > Phyllosphere > Stem > Wood/Secondary xylem...
ATGTAATAAGGCACTTTTGGCCAATATTTGAAACTTAATTCATAGAATTACGAGTTGTTCTTCCAAATTAATTTTGTGAAGAACCCTACCTGACTTATCACTCTTCAATCACAAAGAGTGTGGCGTCGAAATCCTAGATTGATCTTTGTGGCGTCCAGATCGACTTATCAAAGTATCATTCTAGTCTATCCCCCATCTTATTTACCTTATAATCACTATAATCCAGCCTAAACACCAAAAGAAAGACAACACAACCAGACCCATCCTTCATCCATTTTCATCAGATTCATTGTTGCCGGATTTCGAATCATTCACGGCACATCACTTGTTAATGAATGAAATGCAATTATAAATCTGTAGAATGATATAGTAAAAAACATCCTGAACCTAATGACATATATATATTCCAATGATTTTAGCTTTGGAAAAGCCGGGTCATTATAGTTTGGTTTTAGAACAAAACCCTCTTTGAAAAAATCATGTTGATTTAATGATAATTGAAGTAAATGGACTCATGATTCTTGATTTATACTTAATTATGAACAAAACCTTGCCTTTTATTACTTTAAATCAGGTATAGTTTGATGTTTATGTTGCTAGGTTTAAATTTGAATATTCTTCATTGTTCTATGTTTTCCTTAGTGTTTAATCTGTTTTTGTAAGAAAATTTTATGACTTTTGTGTTTTTTTTAGTCTAGATTTTATTTTAGTTTAAATCTTTGTTTTGGATTAGTTTTGGGTTAAACCTTGGTTTTTAGTTTGGCCTATTGTTGAACCTATGTTTTCGGGTCGACCCGATCAGGTCAAAATCGGGTCACTTGGTAAAAGGCCTATTTGGTTTGCTATTTTTTTTTGTGAAGGGATTTTTGGCCTGAAGGGTTATTTGGCAAACACACCCTAGACTTATTTTAACTACTTTATTTTTTTTAATAAAAATGAATTTTGTCGAACAAACCCCAAATAAATTCCAAAAAATTTAAAGACCAATCTAAAATTATTTATAGGTCCCTCACACCTTTTTCCAACAATGTTATTTAATATCGAAATTGTATACTAACATTGTAAGATGCAGACCTAGTATTAAAATATATTTTTTTCACCAAAATTTCAAAAACAATTAAAAAAATCTTCTCATTTTAAAAATATAAAAATTTGTTTTATTTAGTGTGTATATGACCAAGTCTCTCAAAACAATAATAAGAAATCATATTTTGTATGCATTTTTTTTATAAATACAAAAATATTTTTGCATGCATTTTCAGATTTAATAATCAATTTATTAAATTCATGAGAACTTGGCCAATATTTCAATAACCCATTAAAAATTTTAATTCATGAAAATTAATGGTCAGCATTTTGGTATAAATATTGGACTTACAAGTAAGCTAATATTTAAAATATCAGAAGTTGGTTAGAAAATTCTTTCAATAATTTTGAATATTCACCAATTGTAATTGGGGAGTATTTTGCACCATAGTACATGATTTGTGAAAAACTCTTTTGCCTTCCATAATAATTAAACCTTATTAGGGCACCTATATGGACTCTTCCTATAAGAATTTATCTGGGTGTACGATCTCATAATAAATTCAAAATGTCATATTTATTCATAGGAGTAAAAAAAATTTGAGTCATAGACCGACTATCGATGAGGAACCGATCAAAACATTTAAACCACATGAATACCACACAATGTAGCTTATCTTAAGTAAGGTGTGTTAGGGGTGCTAATACCTTCCCTAACCACAACCAGTCCCTTACTCTAAAATTTGTGATAAGACTAGTATATTCGGGTCTCCTAAGTGACCTTGAACCAAGCAACTAGGAGGCAACTTATTGACCCTTATGTTGTGCGACCTCATGCGACAATTATAATCCTAAATGGGAATCTTCAAGAAGATATGTATATTGAAAGTTTTGAATATAAGGAATTCCCCAATAAAGTATACAAGTTATAAAAATTCATTTATGAACTTAAGTAAACTTTAAGTAGTTGTATTATTCATTTTGATGAGATAATCAAACAATTTTATTTTATAAAAAAATGGATGAGACTTGTGTTTATAAAAAAAAGGTTAGTGGGAGTAAAGTTGTTTTCCTAATGTTATATGTAAAAGACATACTATTAATAGTAAACAACACTTATTTACTCAAGTGAGTAAATATATGGTTGTCCAAGAATTTGTCCAAGAATTTCTCCATGAAGGATATGAGAGAAGCAACCTATATATTGGAAATAAATATCTATAAAGATAGATTTAAAAGGGTTGCTTGTATTGTCTCAATCCACATACATAAATAAAATGTTAAAATAGTTTAGCATGGAAGAATCTAAAAAAGGAACCTTACCTATTTCGTATATGATACGTCTCTCTAAGGATATGTGCCCTAAAACACAAATTGAGAGAGATATGATCGAAATGATTCCATATACTTTGGATATAGGATTCATAATATATGTGATGATATGTACAAGACCAAATGTATCTTATGCTTTGAGCATAACGAGTTGATACTAATCAAATCCAAGTGAGATTCATTGGAAGATAGTTAAAAATATTATTAAATACTTAAGAAGAATTAAGAATGTTTTTTTTGGTATTGGATGCTAGTTTTCAATAAGATATTGAAAATATAAAATTCAATCTGGTTATATTTTACTGTAAATAATGGTGTTGTAAGTTGGAAGAGTTCCAAATAAAAAACCAAAGTATATTCTACAAGTATACCTTTACATTTGAGGAGATAAAAGAGGTTGTTTAGATTAAGAAGTTCATCATTGAAACTAAATGTGATTCCTAGCATTGTTGATCCAATAGCCTTATATTGTGATAACAATGGAGCTATTGCACAAGCAAAGAAACTAATGTAAACACCTAAAAAAAAGAAGAGAAAGATGGACTGACTTATTCTAGGTGGGAAACATGAGGGGACGACCGACCCTAGGTTAATCAAAAAAGGAGCAAGGATAAGAACAACCAATACCCAAACACAACCCATCACATTTAAGAGGGAGTATAAATGCAAGGAGAGGAAAAAGAAATGACTTTTCCTTTCCCCTATAGCCGACAACAACCCTAGCTACAATAGCCCCCCTCTTACAAAGAAACCCCATTCAAACCATCTTGCATGCCACCCCCTTGAATGCTTCAGTAAGAAGAGAGTTAGAGAATGGATGGAGAGCCAAAAGCATAAAGAGAAGAAGAGTTTAGAGGGTCGACTGGTACAACAAAAGAAGGAGAGAAAAACCAAGAGAAAAGGAGGAAGAAAAACCACTAAAACCTTCCCTAAAGCTTGCATAAAATCATGTGGTAAGAATAACATCACTTCCCTACTTGTTACTTTAAGATTTCAGGACGAGGGGAGGAAGAAACCTTAAAAGCAAAAGACTTAGGTTTCTTACACTTATAGACTCAAAAAGACTAAATAAGAAGATTGAAGAAAAATGGGGGTGAAGAGAATAGAGTTTTAGAACCTTTAACAAAAAAAAATGATGATGAATATGGATGAATAAACCCTAACTAAAGGCTGACCAAATTAAAAGAATAAAAGGAGATGAAATGTATAAATTGTGATCTTGTTAGGCTCCTAGAAACATGCTTGAGCTGAAATAGAATTATTGCTTATGTTATTGTCTTGATTTTACATATGTGATTGAAGAACTTGTGTGATTATGAATCAAGTGTATGAATGTTTGATTATAGCATGTTAATATGAACATACTTGTCATAGAAATAATAAATTGCATGTGTAAACTAGAAAGAAATGAGCTACTATATTCGGCCATGAAGAAGAACAATGAAGGAAACTTTACTCGATAAACATCCTTAGAGAAACAAGATATAGGGTGGAAATTGAAATCTTCTGTTGATGAATTGGAATACTATAATTAAGGATAATGGAATGAACAATTGTTGATAATACTATGTTCAGACATGGAATAATGGTTAGGAGAACCCTTGAAAAAAATATACATGTTGGGACTTAATTGTGTATTGTTTGACAACCTTGTGATAAACTTGATAAGATTATGGAAAGTACATGATTCTTGCTTTTGTTCATGTTAGGTAGTACATAGTAAGCTAAAATGCCTAGGACACTCCTCACCATGCTACGATGAATGGAAATTGATGTAACATTTGAGGAAATCAAAGTAAGCTGAAAAGGGAAGTAACAAAATTTCAGCCATCTTAGAAAGTGGTGATGATTAATAGGTTATCCTTAATAATATTGATGAATACAAGTTATTGTCACGGAACAAGAACATTACTTATCGCCTTTACTTCATAAACTTGGATATGATTTGGTTGTGGTCCATATCCAAACTAGGTTAAAGTATGTTGTAAGGGGAAAAGCTTGGCATAGGCCTTATGCATAGCCTAGGAAAAAAACAGTGTCTGAAATAACTTAGTTTTTGTTGACAATTTTCAATGTCATAAATGACTTAGTTTTAGTTGATAATTTTCAATGCTAAAATGACTTAGTTTTCGTTAATGATTTGGAGTGTCTGAAATGACTTAGTTTTCATTAATGATTTTCAGTATCAGAAATGACTTAGTTTTTATTGATGATTTTCACTGTCAGTTTGGCCTAATTCCATTAAAGACCTTTAGAGTCAACCTATTAAATTTCCATGGATACCTTCCATTAAAATTGAGGATAAATATATTGTTGTGATATTATCATTATACGATTATGCAAATATAATAGATGCCTGAATATGTACATGTGTGTTCTGGAATACGTATGGAAATAGTTTTTGAAATTATTTTAGTGCAAATGTACTAATGACCACTTGGTGTATCAAGAGATACGACCAGAATCAAATCTTCAAGTGAATGAGGACACTTTACGGGAGGAGTAGGTAGGTGGTCCCCCCCTTTATCTATTTTATGTTAATCCTTGTTGTAAAGTTTACATAATGTTGCCACTCGATTATGATTGAATAAAGTTACTCATGAAATAATTGATAGAATGATGTGATTAGCTTTGGCTAATGGTATTTATATCAGATAACTGGGATGAAATGATGTGATTAGTTCTGGCTAATGGTAACTATATCGGATAACCGAGATAGAATGATGTGATTAGCTTCGACTAATGGTATCCATATCAGATAACCGAGATAGAATGATGTGATTAGCTTCGACTAATGGTATCCATATCAGATAACTGGGATAGAATGATGTGATTAGCTATAGTTAATGGTATCCATATTGGATAACCAGGATGGAATGATGTGATGGGCTCCAGCTAATGGTATCCAAATTGGATAACTGGGATTGAATGATGTGATTAGCTTCGGCTAATGGTATCTAATATTGAATAACCATGATGAAGTGATGTGAGTAGCTTGGCTAGTGGTATCCATATTGGATAACTAGGATTGAAGATGTGATTACCTTCGGCTAATGGTATCCATATTGGATAACTACGATTGAATGGCATGATTAAATTCAATTTGTAGCATCTCAGGTTATAACTCAAAGGAGACCAGGGAGTTAGTCTCGGTCCCTAAAAATCCAAGTTGGGTGATCGGGATGAATGAATAAAATTAACATTGATCGACAAGGTCATTAATAACTTACTTGTGGGAAGTCAATGTGTAATGACCCTAACATTCAGAACAGGAATTGGTGATTTTTTTTTATAAGCCATTGTGTTTTCGATTCTTTTTACAATGATATTCCGAGAATTGATAGATAAATTTCATTCAATAGTATGGCACAGTACACATATGATAGTGTAAATCAACAACTTCATAAAGTGTTCATAATGCATACTCAATGTAACGCCCCATACTTTCATATGCGTTTATAGTTACTTTCCTACGATTTGGTACTTAAAAATATGGGTAATTTTTTTATTCAGTTCTCATATAAATTTCCATTGAAATTTCAGCAGAGTCTCCCTTATACCGGGAAGTCCCAAGTTATCGACATATACCCTATTTACACTTCTAATATCTCACATCTCATAACTCAATCATGACCTAATCGTCATGGGTCCCAATCCCACAAACATCATCATCATCACAACCATAACATTTATAACATACATTAAACAACAAATATCATTATAGAGAAATAAATGAGATAAACACACATACATGGAACATGATTATATGAATTTCAGAGTTAAGTTCATCTATTCAAGTTTAAATATCAATTATACAAATTAAGTTATATAAATGTTTTAATATTTCAAAATACAAGGTTATACTCCCTAAAACTAGATAACAAAAGGTGAATAAAAGTTAGGATCTACTCCTGTCATGCATGCAATGGTCTTGAAACAAAATACATATTATTGAAACTTAAATATCACAATAAGTATAGTAACACAAATATCCAACAATTTAATAAAGCAAACATGTATTCATATTCTATTCACTTTTCTCTTTTTGTTTCCATTGGAACTCTTTCTCTTTCAACTACTAAAACAATTTCATCTTCCATTTTCAACTTCCATTTAAGATTCCATAAGATCAACCATAACTATTTCCGCCTAACACATTGTCGATACCAATTTCACCGGTATCATCATCACCTCGTAGGCTTTGATGCATAGTGATCCCCTTACCTGGGACCCTAACATACATTAAATGTATGTTAATCTATGCATGATGTTCCCCTTATCCGGGATCCTAACATACACTAAATGTATGTTAGTCCATGCCCCAAAGACATCGATGCATGGTGATCCCCTTACCCAGGATCCTAACATACATTAAATGTATGCTAGTCCATGTCAAATATCACACTTCTCATATTTTCTATGTCAACGATACTTTTATCACTTGGCAATACACACAAAAAACCATTCACCTTGAACATATATACTTTCGTGATACTATCTGAAATAACAACATCATTAAGCAAACTTTCATTCTTTTATATAATATCCAACATTCGCTAATTTACATTTCACATTAATAACATATTAAATCATGGAATTTAACTAGAAAGTATAGGCGCAGATCACCCACCTACAGTAGAAGCTCTACTCGTGCTCTCCTGCTTCTGCTGCAGCACCTCGACTGTGATCCCTCCTGAAATAACAGGCATACCTCAGAAATTATCCTCATTCAAGGATACATTTTATAATAACCATATTAACAGTCAATATAGGTCTTTCTTTCAATTATTCATTTATTTATATTTTATGTTTTTCTCATTTTACCCATTAATATCGTCATTCTTTGTCCAACCATAGTTATCATTACAAATTTCCATTTCAAACATGGCTCGTTTCTTTCAGAAGCTAATATATAATATCACATGTTCCCAAAGGGAAAGGACCCAATTTTCACCCTTAATGCATCTAGATAGTCGCTTTAGCAACTTTCTAAATCTGTCAGTAGAGGTCACATTCCGACCTCTCCTTAGATATTTGACTATATTCGAAGTTCTAGGACTCTGTTTTAAGCGAGGTTGGTCTCGTTGGAAAGATAAATGATGGGGCTACAAGTCTTCTGAAGTGAGGAGAACCAATTCTTCCCCCAAGACACTTGAAATTACTCGTCAACAAATTAGACCTACTGCCCTATAGGGTCTGTCATGACCCAGTCTTGGTTGGTGACCCATAACTAGAGTTTTGTAGCTCCAAATTGAGTAAGACCATTTTTCTTAGTTAGTCAACATCCAAAACTACAATTCCTATGAAGGAAACTGATCCTAATTCCCTCATCCTCCTACTTGAATTTTTGTCTTTGAAAGTCAAAAGACGAATCTATCTAGATTCGTCAACCTTTCCATTTACACACAACTCCACAATTCAAATTTCTCTCTTTTATCTCAACCCCTACCCATATCACATACCATAAAACATGTACTAACCTTTCAAGAACCTGACACTAAAGGATTTGACATTTATTCTTTAAATTTCCAAGGATAATAACAAGTTTTGTTTTCCATTATTGTGTCATTGCACAAGACCAAAACTTATCAAAGCTATGTTTATAAGTTTTCCTCAAGCAAGTCACACTATTCTTCTCATGGGAATTTCAAGCTTTCAACATAGAATCATGTTCTACATCATTACTCCACTAAACAAGCATCTAGCTGAATTATAGTGGCCATTTTCTTCAATTTCTTTCATTTAACCCACAACAATCTCATATTCACAATATACCAATCATGTTATACAACAATTCAATACTACTTTCAAGTCATGTCCATGTACACATGTTTAACACACATAATTTATTTCTTTCATTTCTTTGTTTTGGTCGAACCCTCTAGCTCCCTTTTCACCCAATTCATTCATGAAATCCTTGGATTTTACTCACTAAAATTGTATGTTAACATGAATTTATTACCTATCTATCTCTCAAGTTAGCACTTAGTATAATTACTATACTTGTATATTCATAATTGAAAGAAATACGCTAATATGCTTAAGTTTCAGTTTCAACCCTTGAATTAGTCTTAAGATACTCATCTAAAGTCATAATTTACCAAGGATTAGCATCAAATTTATATTCTCTCTTTCTTCTTCCATAGTCGGCTCTAGAGAGAGTTTTCCCCTTGGTATACATTAAGTTTCCTTTTGTTTTATAATTTGAACCTAACATTTCTTTAACACAATTTCTAATTATTTTTCCTCAATTACCATAACTATACCAAAAACATGTTTATTTTCAGCATGCTTAAACAACATTTACACTTAAGAATATCTCCCTCAATTTTTTTTATTTGGGTTGAAACTTAGACCCTTCTCTCTCCATATGTTTTCTTACTAAATTGTTCATATTTCCACCAATTTGCACTATAACATTCTTACATCATGTCAAAGCGAGCTTAGCACACCTCAAGTTTCTCTTTTTCGTTCTTTTTAATTTGTTTTATGAACAATAACTTCAACATAGATTTACAATATACGTAAGAATTTACATGGAAACACTTTCTAATAATCAATGCAAGCTATAATCATTTTCTCACATCATCGTTGCATAATTTAGCGTTTCACATTTATGCTCACAAGAATTTCTAAATGTACTTGTCTTATACAATAAATTTCAGAATATGTTTTGCATGTAAAATGATCAAACATCTATTCTTTTCAACATGTAAGCAACAAAGATCAAATTGGAGAAGTCCTCCTTTATCCTTTTTTTTTTGCTGAAACTTACATAGCCTTGGAACCCAATTATTATCATCAATTTCTCATAATTTTCAATATATTATATGTCAAATGGACCTCTATTTCTCACCCTTATTTAGAATTTTGAATTTCCCCAAATTATGTATGAACCCTAGAAGTTAAAATTTGGGTTTCTTTCATATTACTCACCAAAATCAACATAATAAAGGAAAAGGTTAAAGAATATGCCTTACTCTTTGAAGTTTGTACCTAATTTGGAGTGTTCTTGAGAATTTCTTCTTCAAGCTTGTTCTTCTTCTTCAAGAACCCACATTTAATCACTCAATCTTCTTTCCTCTAAACAAGTTGTCCCTTCATAAATTCTAGCCCCAACACTTTTCTCCTTGAAAATCACTCATAAAACTCTAAATCACTCTTTGGGAAGGTGTTTGTAAGCTCTTCAATGAAGAATTTCCAAAATGGTTCTCTCCCCCCTCCTTTTATTAGTACTTAAAAGTGCATTTTTATTGAGGTTTTAATCATCATTTTGCACTTGAAGTATCAATAACTCCTTAACTAGAGCATTTTTTATAATAACAAGTCTGATAATATAAGATACCTTTAATTTATGGATAATGTTCATTTTAAATGTAGGCGTATCACATAAATCAAAGAATTGATTGATGAGTTAAACTACTGAAATTGAGAAGACAAAGAGAGGGCTAAGCTTAGAAAAGAGATGCTGGTTGAATTCAAATTAGAACACCATTCGGTTATTGGATCATATCTAGAGCTGTAGAACTTGAATTTAGGTCTGGTTTATATGGATAGAAAGCTAAGCCATAGGCCTAAAACTTTGATAAGGAGTTCAAGATTCAAAATGATCGTTTTCAAGTTCAAATTGTAGCAACAACAGAGAAGTCGGAATCTATCTTACAGCCTAGACACTGTTCAGTGTTTAGCCCATATCTCGAGTTCTAGAAATCCAAATGACCTCATTCTTGTTTTGTTGGAAAGCTAAGACAATTTTCCAGAACTTTCATGAAGACTATATGTTCAAATTATGATGTTAGAAATGATGTTTTCTGCAGACAAGAAGATAAGGATTGTTACCAAGTCAAAAGATGGTCACCCACTCAACAATTAGTCATCAATCAATAGTTCTGAATTTTGGCATAGAAAAGGAGGCATTTGCCATGCATTTTGGCGTTTTGGTTGTTTAAATCAAGATCTTGCTCTTACTCTCTTTCTTTGTATTTTGTAATATTCAAGTTTTATTCCATGTTATATTTTCCTTAATATCTTGTTTATATTTTTCATTTCCTTTACTATACTTATATAATTATATTTTTATCTTGTTTATCTATATTTCTCTTATTCATAATGTTCAGCTAAGTTTATTATGTCAAGGTGAAAAGGTTACACTAATGGTGTAAGAATAAGTATAGTATAAACTCAACATGGACTTTAATGTTTGATACTAAAATGTTTTGTATTTATTATCTTACTCAATCTTAATACCTTGCTTGTTAAATGGTTAATCTAGATTTGTGTTGAATAACCCTTGATACAACAAATACATGACACTTTCATAGCCCAACTGTATGGTATAACCGATACTTGTGCTATGAAAGGAACTTGATTTGTTGTTAACATAAGTTATCACCATAAATACCTGACAACATTTACAAGTATTGGCATTACTCAAATAAGATAATTAATATAATCATGTTAATAAATTTTAATCCGATTGGAACCTCATTTGTGTATGGTTTCTAGTTGAATAATAAAAAGAGTTTACATTATACTTATTTGAAATATCATTAGTGGATCCTCTAAACCTGACAATTGTTTTATATTTTTTTAAATCCTTACATCAATATCATATCTCAAAGCTCTCTTCAATTCCTTTTATTTTATTATCTATTTTTTTATTTGTAGTTTATACAGTTAACCTCTTTGTGGTTCGACCCTGGTTTTGTTGGGTTATTTATTACTTCGACACTCCTATACTTAGGAGAAGACATCAACTCTTTGATCGTGTCAAAGGTGTTTGTAAGCTCTCCAATGAAGAATTTCCAAAATGGTTCTCTCTCTCTCCCCCCTTTATTTGTACTTTTCAACGTGAACAATAGAGAGGAATACTAAAATTCTACAAATTTACAAAAATACCCTTAATGAGTCCATGTGTAGTTTCTGTATTTTTTTATCTTACCACCGCCCGTATTGTAATACTTTCCCAAACTCTGATTGCTTTGAAATTTTTACCCAAGATAAAACAGTAAGTTTATAAATTCTCCGCACAATTTCAGCATGATCCAATGGTCGGATTGGGAGATATGATTGATACTGTAAAACTAGACAGTTGGCGTCTTTTACGTCAAAACCCGAATTTCATGCTTTAATTTATTCATTTAGAACATCATGAAATTTTTCCTAAATTTTTACTCATTAAATTCAATAGTACCCATCTATTACTGATTTATCAAAATAATTCTTATATCCGTTGAGACTCTTCTCTAGTTTCACTAACATTTTGAATTTTAATTCAAAATCTGTAACCCTCATTTCGACTTCCACCATACCTTAAATTTATTTATGGAGATTATTCTCTCCATTACATATCACATTTATTATTATTTCTATTATTTATTAATTTCTTTTCATATTGAGTCTCCATTACTCATCGAGGTCTCCTTACTTTGATCTTATGTTTATGCGAGGGTTTACAATAGACCTTATGCATAACCTAGAGAAAAGTGATGCCAGAAATGACTCAATTTTGTTGATGAACTTTGTGTCAGCAGTTACTTAATTTTTGTTGATGAATTCTATGTCAGTTGTGACTCAGTTTTGTTGATGAACTTTGTGTCAGCAGTTACTTAATTTTTGTTGATGAATTCTATGTCAGCTGTGACTCAGTTTTGCTGATGAATTCTGTGTCAATAGTGATTTAATTTTCACCAATGAATTATGTGTTAGTTATGACTTAGTTTCTCTAACGAATTCTAGGTCACCAGTGACTTAGTTTTCGTTGACAAGTTCTGTATCAGTAGTGACTTAGTTTTGCTGATGAATTATGTGTTAGTTGTGACTTAGTTTCGCTGACGAATTTTGGGTCAACGATAACTTAGTTTTCATTGATGATTTTCTGTGCCAACAACGACTTAGTTTTGCTGATGAATTTTGGGCCAGTAGTAACTTAGTTTTTGTTGATGATTTTCTGTGTCGGCAGTGATTTAGTTTTCATTAATGATTTTTTGTGCCAACAACGACTTAGTTTTGCTGACGAATTTTGGGCCAGTAGTGACTTAGTTTTTGTTGATGATTTTCTGTGTCAGCAGTGATTTAGTTTTCATTGACAAATTCTATGTCAGTAGTGACTTAGTTTTTGTTGATGATTTTATGTGTCGATAATAACTTAGTTTTCATTGACGAATTATATGTCAGCTCTGACTTAGTTTTTGTTGATGAATTCTTGGTTGGCAATGACTTAATTTTCATTGATGATTTTTTGTGTCAGCAGTGACTTAGTTTCGCTAATGAATTTTGTGTTAGTAATGACTTAGTTTTCATTATCGAAATGTCATACCATAAATGATCTCAGCATTAGCTTGACCTAACCCCACTAAGAGACTCAATAATTAAACCCTAGGATTTTCGTGGGTAACCTACATTTAAAATTAAGAGAATGGTTGGATATGATGACTTTCTTTGTATGATTATATGATATGAGGAACACTTGAATGTGAACATGTGTATTCTTGAAATATGTATGGTATTAGTCTATGAAATTATTGAATGCGAATGTATTGATTGGTGACCATTTGATGCAGTGCGACCAGGATCGAACCCTCGACCGGAAAGGGACACCTCATGGGAGGAGCAGGTAGGTGATCTTCACCATTGTCCGTATTTATGTTAAACCTTTACAATGGATTTTATACATATTGTTACCACTCCAACATGGTTGTGTGAGATTACTTATGATATAATTGACCGAATAATGTGATTAGCTTTGGCTAATGGTATCCATGATGGATAATCAGGATTGAATAATGTGACTAGCTCCGGCTGATGGTATCCACGATGGATAACCGAGATTGAATAGTGTGATTAGCTTCGATTAATGGAATCCATGATGGATAACCGAGATTGAACTATGTGATTAGGTTTGGGTAATGGTATCCATGACGGATAACCGGGATTGAACTATATGATTAGCTTCGGCTAATGACATCATTGATAGGTGATCAGGATTGAATAAAGTTTTTATCTTTGACTAATAAAACCTAAATCGGATAATCAAAATAGAATATTGATTTTACATTTGGTTTATAGTATTCAGGTTTGTGAATCGAAGGAGACTAGAAAAAGGGTTAACCTCGGACTCTAGATCACAAGTTGAATGACTGAGATGCATATATAAGATTAATATCGGATGATGAAATCATTAATGACCTTGCTTTATGAAGTTCACAATAAGAATTTATCTATCCAAGTTAATAGTAAAATGTTCAATCATGTAATGTTGTTCATTATTATTACTACTATTTCAAGAATCATTCCTTTATTCTTATATTACAATTGAATTGTAACAGGGACGTCACACAACCAAGGCACATAGAACTCCATTCCATGTGTTTTGTTATAAATTATGTAATCATGTAATTAGGTTATCTGCATTTTGTATAACAATATAATGACTAGGTATTTGTCGATCTATACTTTTGTAAAAGACTTGTAATGAAAACTATCTAGAAACAGGGTTGTGGATTTATAAGTATGAAGACATAATGATATGAATGCATTGTATTGTGTATTTTTTTTTATTAAGATGTTAAATCATGTGATTATACGAGCATTGTGTCATATCAATTAATGAAACTCTTAGATTTGATCTATAAATACTATTGTGGAAAGTATCAATGGCCAAGATGATGTATATATTAAAAAATAAAAATAAAAATTACCATCATTTTTGGGTCATTTTGAATAACATCGAATCATGAAATGATATGAAATCTTGCGGTATTCCATGTTCTTATAAGCTAAGGTATGAGAAATACCTACAATTAAATATGTAGGTGCTTGTTGAATGACATATATATTGAATTGACCCGCATGAGAGTTCCATATGGAGAGATCACTTGTGTCTATGGAAAGACTCACATGACAGTTGTGTAATATTTTGATCCTTAGACTTGATATCACCAAGTTATCTTATATAAAGAGTGTTATATTTTTATCCTTGTACATGTTGTCTTAATCAAGGGTAACAAATAGGCAGTTATTGGGTATAACATGCACTATATAAAGGTATTTAAATAATCAAGAGATGATTCGTCAACCTAGGTGAATTTTAAAAAATATTTTATTTGTTCTCAAATAGTATTGATTATAAATTCTTACGTAAGATGGAACGAGACTTGAAAAGAGTTTCAAATCTTATTCAAAGCATCGATAACTATGGTATTGAGAACAAAAATAATTTAACAGAATAGACACACTCTATGCTATAATGTCTAAATTGAAACATTATTGATGAAAGGATAATAATTATACTGGGAAACTAATCACTGAAAGATTAAGTCAAACCATTTATAACTTTTCTAATATCTAGGGGATCATAACAGGTTGTTAGACATTGTACTTGATCTTCAAATATAAAATTAATCAATTGTTGAATTGATAATAAATTGATTAATTTAATCCTATTTTATATAGGATTGTGATTTATATTTGGAAAAACTTATTAGGGAACCTAATGGATTATATACTTAAGAACCATTGGTTAGAAATTAAAATGGGATGATTAATGAAGTGTGACTTGATTATAAATAAGTTTTAGAAATTGACTAGAGTGTAATTTATACAGAGAATTATAATTCTATACCTATAAAAATCAAGTAGGGATTTGATTGAATAAATTTTTAAAATTAATCTAAAATAATATATGTGATATTATTTAATAGTTAAATTGATATTTTACCATCTATAGGGTTTTAGAATTTTTTTTATAAATAGAATGTTATGCCTCTTATTTGCTAAGTGAAGTAAGAGGTGAGAAGAGTAGTATGTAAACAACTAAAACACAAAAAAAAAAAAATAATAACTAGTACTCTAAGATATAGTAATGTTTTTTTTTCTAAAAAGATTTATATTTTTATTATCATGTACTCAATATCAAATTTTTAATAAATTTAACATTATCTATGGATTGAGCATAATGTTAATTTTCGAACGTTATTTTGATATTAGGAGGTGTGTAATAATATATAAAAAATTGAGATGAGATTTTTTACGACACTTAAACTAAATATTTAACGTAATTTTCCTTTCTCATTTTGCATATTTGTCCAGCCAATGAAAATTAATACGGCAAAAAGGATACTATGACATTATTTAATCATTCTAATTTGATGATAGAGTTCTCAACCTCGGAAAGGAGTATCAGGGTGAGGAGTTGCCTATACATAAAAATATTCATAACCTTTTATTTTAATTAATTTATTTATTTGAAAGGTATAGTTTTTAATAGTGTGGGGTTCAAACTGTGTTTTACATTTTGATGATATACCAGAAAAATTAATTTAACCAATGTACTTTATGTTATTATCACATTAAGTAAAGCTATATATATAAACTTTTCATGCAAACCCAATGATTCTTAATTTTTTCATAAAAAACTAATTATTTAAAATTACTATTTATAGATTTACATATGAAAATTTAGTAGGAAAAACATGTTTATAAATTCCGTTACTAACAAATATTATCCATCACTAATTATAACCCAAAATTATCTCTCACAACAAACTTGAATGAAAAACCTCTCTATAACACCCTCTCAAGAAATTAAAAACCACCAAGCTCTCCTTTCTACCACCACCATCATCGCCATAATGTTCATTGTTCATGTCGTGGATGCCATTGTTACCATTTTTAATACAATTATATATAAGCATTGTTTATAACAAACCTTTTTTTATTTTTATTTTGTAGGGCATGAAATATAATTGTGCTAGCTAGGAACATCAGAATATATTGTTCAACATGACAGAGGCAGCCCTACATGTTGAACAACTGAATCAATTAAAGGAGATATTTGGTCGGTTTGACATGGACTCGGATGGCAGCCTGACCATTTTAGAACTTGCAGCTTTATTAAGGTCACTAGGACTCAAGCCCTCCGGTGACCAAATTCATGTTCTATTAGCCGACATGGATTCTAATGGCAATGGCTCTATAGAATTCGAAGAATTGGTCCATGCCATCTTACCTGATGTAAATGAGGAGGTTCTTGTAAATCAAGAGAAACTTTTGGAGGTATTTCATATATTTGATCGTAACGGTAATGGATACATTAGCGCTGCCGAGCTTGCAGGATCTATGGCCAAAATGGGGCAACCATTAACGTACAAGGAACTTACAGAGATGATAGAGGAGGCAGATACTGACGGTGATGGTGTAATTAGTTTCAATGAATTTGCTACTGTTATGGCAAAATCAGCCATGGAGTTCTTAGGCATCACTTAGCCAATGACCGATTGAAGCATGGTATGTTAATTTTGGTGTCAAAATAAGATTATATTAATAGTCAGTTTGTCACCGTCATTTATCATGGTATGTTAATTGACTTGTTTCTAAAGACATTAGTTGTGGGAGATTATTTTTCTGGAATCCATGAAAGTTTTATGGTTAAAAGTTACATATCATAGAGGAAAAAAATGGAACATCTATTATATTGTACAATAATGAAACCCGTGAATATTTGACTAGGCCTCCATATTATTTCCACGTTATATTTGCTTCAAAATTTTGTTTAAGATATGTGCGTCATCAGACTAAATATCTAAGTTGTAACTGGTTGTAAGTTTTGAATCTTAGCAAATGCGGCATGTGGCATGAAAAAAAGAGAGAAAAGACACCCTAAAAATGCAGCGGCAACCCTTGATCTAAAGCACATATGACAACAATTTTTGTTATGTAGTCATTTTAGCAACTATCAAGATCAAGTTTACACCGGTAAGGCAAAAGGAGTGACCGATATTGGAAATATGATACTGAAGATATTGCAGAATTTTGAGGCCTCTTGAATGCTTTTAGTTAATAGCATATGAGAATTCATGACCTTGCAACTTAAATTCCTCCTCAAGTCCAGGGAGATGCAATAGGTATTCCTACAGCATAGCAGTTTGTGGTGACATCCTCCCTTGGTTTAGGCATGGCTGATGACTGATCGCTGGTGTATGTGGCTGCAGGATAATACCATCATTAATGGAATTTTTCTTGAGAGTTCATGGCCATCGATTGCTGAATAGGAGTCTTGTATATTTGGAATTAGCTTTATCTAGCAATGATGCATTGGTAGAATTACAATCAGTTTGAAGCAAGGGCATTGAGAAGAATCTGCTGTCCATGTTCTAGCTCTGATGTTTCCACGAGCCTCAATTCGTCAAGGAGGAGAGCAGAGACCAATAAAATTCTGGTGGGATGGCGCTACTAAAATGGGATCTATAAGTTTAGACTGGCCATGGTGGCAGTGTAAATATGTACGTACGTATATGCGGTTGTTATGCTTGGATTCATATGGAAATTTGTCTATCAACGTTTTATCAAGCAATGGAAGCATCTAAGAAAGTTTTATCAAATGTGATATTTCATCTTCTCATATGAAACCATGTAATTAAGATCTCGTTAATCAACCTTGTGGATTAAGGGGAGAGGGTAGAAGCAATGCCACTGATATTTCTACAAAACACAAGAATATTCACATTTGATTAATGTATTATTATACATTTCATGAATACACAACTACAACTAAAAAATTTGATTTGACCTAACCGCTGCCAAAACATCAGGATTACAGTTTTGGAGCTTATGAAACATTTTTCTCCTAACAGAATATTTGGATGCATGGCTGCTTCTCATCAGGTCACTTGATAATGTCATCTACCAGACATTCTCTTTTATCACGCGGGGCAACCACACTTCTTTTCTCCGCGTTGCATATATATTTACATCCAAAACAACTTACCGTTTTTGCAAAAATCTACAAGAATATTTTGACAATAATCTACACAAATATACCCATCAACTATCCTGATGCTTCCTCTCTTTTAAGTGTTTTGATTTTGCTTCATAACGGGCTGTATACCCTACAGTTGTTGGCCGCAATGACCTTTGCCGTACCATATTATACAGTAATCAGGGTCCTCCGTATGCCCGTCAGTGTATCATCTGATGATACAAGGGGAAAACCCGCATTTGTATGGTCGAGTAAGTAAAATAGGGGAGGAGCGATGATAAATAACAACACAAGCAGTGAGATTAGCCAGTAAGACGGGGCTGGTGCACAAGGGCGCTTCAATGAAAACTTTATAGGCAGTTGTTGATAGGTAAGGGTCCAATATTGCTCCGTATACCATGAGGAAAATGAACCAGAATACAATTCCACCCCAGATGAAGAGATGTTGTATGGAGGTGAAATAGTTGATGGATAGTGCCATCTGGCAGTTAACCACCAACACGATGCATGTATACAGAGTGGCACCAAGGATCTCCAAGCCAATTACAACTTCTCCACCTTCGCGAAAGCCATGTACTGTTAGATTTCAATCAGATAAAACTCCATAACCAAATTCTCTTGATTTAAGCCATCAAGCATCACATGTTAGACAAACGAAAATGCATTGAAACATTAAACATATCTTGAGGCAAAAACGGGCAGATACATCCTGGTCAAACACTCCAAGTGCAATCACAGGAAGTGAGTTGAAGAAGACGTTATAAAGAGATAGAAACCAATCATTATATGCTTGTTGGCCTGAGAATGACACATATGCCTCACAAAAGAAGAGAGAACCCAAATGCAATGTTTTTGTAAAAGAAGAAGCATATCTGCCAAACAGCAAGAGAATTATGTCAACCATCTCGATTTCATTCATTGGGTGGGGTTGGCATTGATATAGCACTATTAATTTTCAAGAAACAGCATATTCGATAGAACAGAAGAAGCATGTGCTTTTCGTCTCAACGTTATTCCAAAATTTTAACCAGCTTGACAGATATATAGCAAAAGACCTGGGCATCATCATGCATGAGAAGACATTTTCCAGGGTTCGAGGTAAATTAAAGGAAGATGCCTCAAAAAAAGCTTGTGATGTAATATAGAAAGACTAAAATAGTGCCATTGATGAGATCCTCCTGAAACACCGATGTCCATGAACAAGTAGCGAGCGCTCCAAATATCGGAATTGTGCAACTGTAATATCACTTGACATGACAGCCTGAAATTTTGGGAAGTCAATAAAATGGACAATGGAGAATGCGTTTTGCAAAAGGCATCAATAAATTGGATGCATTGATGAAGCTATTATTAGAACTTACCTGCATTCCTTCAACCCCACTGATACCAACACTAATATCTGCTTCTTGAAGCATTCCAACATCATTTGCCCCATCAATTCCTAAGGTAGGAAATTCCTTTTAAGTTTTTAAAATTTTGGGCTAACAAGATGATTTTTAGGAATTTTTTAGGATGTTTGGCGTAATCCTATAGAGGGTAACCCTATGTATAGGGTCATTATAAGATTGAGTTTGTTAATGTTGAATTTACCTTATAATTAGTGTGGATGTTATTTGTATAGATGTTATGTTATATACAATATTAGTATAGATGGGGTCAATTGGTTGTAGCTATTGTTAATATTTGCAGGTTTGTGGATTTGAGTAGTCTCTAGTATAGAGGAGGTACTGTCAAATTTTTTTAAACATTTGAATTTAATTAAATAATTATTCGTATAAAATTGTGTAGATGCATAGAATAAAATCCACATTTCGTCGCTTACGTATGGTCGCAGCTAGTTCTTTTAGCAGCGAGGATGACATATCCTTAGGTGCTTCTTAAGAAGAGGCACTTGCGCCATCAACCGATGCTGCCTCTTCCAGTGCGGTTTCACAGCACAAAAGCGGTGTGCCTTCGCAGCGAAATCAATTCACCCGCAAGTACGAATGGAACCTGAATGGATACCTCAAATTGATGCATGGTTTGATAGATTTGAGGTTGGTGTTAATTTCTAATTTCCAGCTTATTTCTAATAATTTATTAATATAATTGTAAATAAATTATTATTTTTATTTACGTAATTATTTATACACGGGACAAATTCGCCTGGGACAGGGCGCATGACAAAGTTGTGAGGAGGGTGTGAGAAAATCACGCGGCAACTAGGTAACATCGAAAACAATACAAGATTGTTTTAGAAAAAAATTTATGTTTCAAAATCTAATTTCTGGCTATGGAAAGTAGGTTGCGTGATTTTTGGTATGAAGCACAAAAAAAGGCAAAAAAAACCGCAAGAGATAAGGGTCTCCAAGGCTGGAATGATGTGGCGATTTGGAGGGATTTCAAACCGATATACATCCCGGCAGATATATGGCCACCCTATCTTGAGCACGTGACGTCTGAGCGGTTCACATGACGCTCACAGTCCGGTGCTGGCAACCGGAATCGGCCAATTCATGGCTCGATGACAACGCACACCGGCGGCTCTGTTCCGTTTACTGCACATGCAAAACGAATGGTAAGATTAATTTAAATGAAATATATCATTAAAATAATTTGTTGTTAATTAATTTTCATTATAGGTTATGTCTCTTGGACGTGAGCCGAGCCCAATGGAACTGTTTGTTGAGACGTATGTGCGGAGTCAAAACCGCCAAAAGGGGGCACAACAGTTCGTTGACAATCGTGCTTAACACTTTGTGGTATGTTTGTTCAAACATTTTATTTTGTAAGTTATTATTTTTATTGAATTGAATATGATGAATACTTTTTTCATTTTCAGGAGACCTATAATAGCCGGTTGAGGGAGAGATATGGGGACTATCCTTCGACTCATCCGGATTTTGATCCGGATTTGTGGATGGAGGTTGGATCGTCTGGTGGACCCAATAAAAATCGAGTGTACGGGCTCTCCAACATTACAGTCGAGAACTTGCGGGCGGCCTGTAGTGTCTCAACCGTTGGGAGCTCCCAATCAGTATCGAGCACCCAATCTAAGGAGTTCGTGGCCTTGAAGCAACACACGACTCAGCTCACTGAAAAATACGACCACTTATCAGCGGGGTATACATAACTCTCGGCAAATTATGAACAGCTTCGCCAAATGGTCATGAATATGACATCACAGAGTGGTGATACATATGCGCCTCCTCCTTTTTGGCCGTATAACAACCAGCCTCCTCCTCCTCCTCCTCCAACTCCACCATTATGTTAATTTGTAATTAATATTGTTTAACTTTAATAGTTAATTTAATATATTTTTTTAAACACATTCAATTTGTAATGAATATTATTTAACTTTATTTTTTTGTTTTTGATGTTTAATAAAAATTTTATTTGCATAATTGGTTTTTTTTACTATTAATTTATATAATTTTATATTATGTATTCTAAATAATTTTTTAAAGACATATTTAAAAATAATCACAGAGCGTTTTACCGATGGACTGTATCCGTTGGCATTTTACACCGACGAATTTACGGACAGAATTAGTCCGTCGGTATTTCACAGTAGCTGCCACAATCACCGACGAATATATAGACGCATATCTTCAGTTGATATTTTACACACTCACCAACAACATTGCCGACGGCTTATTCCGTCGATATTTCACACAATCACCGACGGAATAAATCCATCGGTATATTTCAAGCGGGAAACTTTTTTTTTTGCACGCAATTTCTGTCTGTAAAACCATCGGCAAATGTTTTTTTTAATGGCTGATTTAGCGACGAAATTAGGTATTACCGACGAAAGGAAAGTCGACGGATGTTTTTTGTTGGGGATGTCATCGGTAAAAAAATTACCGACAAGCAATTAATCACTAACCGACGGAATATTTTCGTCAGTAGAACTGTGAAATCTTGTAGTGTACATCGTCATCACATGAGCCACATATCTAGTCGTATGATAGAGATGAAGGCTCAATAGGATGCAGCGTAGGTTCTACTTGATAGGTCTCCTCAGTCTGCAGCGTATATGGATGTTGAAAGGGGCCTTACTAAACAGTATGCTTAGTTGTGTAAGGATGAAGAGACTTTTTTATAAACAGAGATCTTGGGTTCAGTGGCTAAACCTAGGTGATAAAAACACCAAATTCTTTCATATATCACTACTTCATTTACAGGTCAGGAACAAAATTCATGGTTTGACTAATGAGACAGGAGCTCGAATGATAGATCAACAGGATTTGGGTCAATTGGCAGTCAAATATTTTCAGGGCTTGTTATCTACCCATTAGGTCACCCCTCTAGCTGATGCCTCCAAGTACTTTTCTAGTTGTATTTCACCTGATATGCTACCTACTCTGGAGACTGTTATTACAATTGATGAGAATATGGAGGCTTTGTTCTCTATACCGAATGGCAAAGCACCAAGCCTAGATGGTTATACTTCACTATTTTTCAAAAGAAGATGGGGGATTCTTAGTAGTGATTTTATTGATGTAGTGAAGTATTTCTTTGAATTATTTACTCTGCCTAAATGTGTTAATGCTACTAGGATAGCTTTGGTGCCAAAAGTAGAGAATCATGTTACTATGAATGACTTTAGGCCTCTATCTTATTATAATGTGATGTATAAGTACATATCTAAAGTCATTGTGAGCAGGTTACAATTGATATTGCCTGATGTTATAAGGCCTTCTCAAACTGCTTTTTTGCCTTGGAGACAGAAATCAAATGTCATTTTGTTGACACAAGAGCTCATACATAACTATAATTTACCTAATATTATGTCTAGATGTGCTTTGAAAATAGACTTCAGGAAAGCTTTTGATACAGTCAATTGGGAACTCATCCTCTTGGGTTTAAGAACTATTGGAATTCCTATATCCATGATTAGATGGATTGAGGTCTACATGTCCATTATACATTTCTCAGTGGCTATGAATGAGGAGTTGCATGGGTTTTTTCAGTCAACCAGGGGTATCCGACAGGGTGATCCTATGTCTCCTTATTTGTTTGTGTTGATTATTGAGGGCTTGAGGGGTATTCTTAGAGAGGCTGTTATGGATGACTTTGTTATGTTATCAAGGCTAGTGATCAACCTAAAAGAGAGTCATGTTTTCTTATCAGGTATGGATGATGATTTGAAAACATCTCTCTTGGATCTCTTGGGTTTTAGGTTAGGCTCCCTATCGGTCAAATACTTTGGGTCCCTTTGATTACTACCTGGCTGAAACATAGTGACTGCATGGCTTTGATTGAGTGGATTCTCTCTAAGATCAAGTTGTGGACCTCGATATCTCTTATATATGTTTGTTGTTTGCAACTAATTAAATATGTTCTTTTTAATCTAGGTATATTGGTCTACTATGTGTATCCTTCCTTGTTCTATTATTATGAAGATTCAGTGCTTATTTAGCTACCTTCATCTGGAAAGGTTCATGTATTTCTCCTTCAAGAGCAAAGGTGGCTTGGGCTTCAGTTTGTTATCCTCTAAAGTAGGGTGGGCTAGGATTAAAAGGTTCAAGACTTGGAATAGACTAGTTATCCTCAAGCATGTTTGGAGGCTACTTTCATATAGATCCTCAGTTTGGTCAACTTGGTTGTATTCTATATTGCCTAGAGGTAAATCATTTTGGCATGTCAAGCTACCTTCAGTATCTTTTTAGTCATGGTAGAAGATTCTTCAAAGTCGAGATTGGTGTAAGGTTATGTTTGTCTCTTGCATTAGTGATGACTCTCTGACTTCTCTATGGATAAATTATTGGTTGCTAGATGGACATCATTTATGTGACCTTTTTCCTTTCAGGACTCTATTAACTACTATATTGTCTTAGGATGCAAAGGTTGTAGACATTATTAAGGATGGTGGTTGGGACTTTCCTTTAGATAGTCAAGACCTTCAACAGATCTAGGATTGCATTAGATTCCACCCCCGGGTTAGCTCTCTGGATCACTATGTCTGGACAAGTTATTCTACAAGGAGGTTCACTATTGATTAAGCTTGGGAGGCACTTCAGGATACCAAACCCAAGAATACTTTGCACCATCTTCTCTAGTTTCTAAGACATGTCCTACGACACTCCTTTATCTTATGGCTTGCCTCTTTAGGTCATCTACACACTATGGATAAACTACAACCTTTTCAGATCATCACCTCTACGGTATGTATCTCATATGGTTCACATGTAAAGACACATGATCATCTGTTTTTTAGTGCTCCTTCTCAACTTCAGTATGGAGATAAATCTCAAACAAGACTTTATTACATTGGCCTTCTATGTCATGATACCCTTTTCTTTAGTGGGCTTCCCTTCAATTCCATGAAAAGAATGACTTCATGCATATTTTAGCACGATTGTCACTCTCTGCTGTAGTTGACCTCATATAGTATGAGAGGAATACTCATGTCTTCAGCCAGCGCTACCGATCACAGCATGATATGGTGGAAGAGATCTTTAGCTTGTTAAGATTATGGCTTCTAGACATAGAAGTGTGGTACCAGATATTTGCATAGATTAGATCTACATGGTAGTTTTGATTTTTGTATTTATTTATGTTGTTTCATTTTGGTTTGATATTTTTTATCTTTTTAGCTTTCTTATAGTCTATTTGCCCTAATCATATAAGCTTCATGACTTTTGAATTCGGATAACGGATTCATTGTATTTCTTAGGGTATGCCCCTTTGTATCCTTATTCATATTTTTCCTTATATACATCTTAACTTCTCCAAAAACAATGTTCCTTACCTTTGCTACTTTAACTCATTTGAGTGAGTTCTTGCAAAAATCAACAAAAATCATGTTCTCCTCTTCCAATTTCCATCTTCTTATCTTTGTTTTTCTCAAGCTCTCTAACTCTCTAAATTTAGTCACTTAATTATTTGTTTTCTTGGATATAATCCTCATAAGAATACTCCCTTTTGATTTAGCTTTGAAAAAATAAAGAGAGAAAAAAAATAAAAAGAGAGAAAAGTTACTCACCCTCTTGTTTTCCTTTTGCACTGAACGTAGGTTGTCTTTAAAGGAGGAGAAGATAATTTTTTTAATAAAATTACCAAAATGCCCTTATTAATGGCCCATGTGTCATCCTTTTTAATTTACTCGACTATTAGTACTCTTGTAAAGCCTTCTCATCCTTTGATTGACTTGAAATTTTAATCTAGAATAAAACAATAAGTCTGGAGATTCCTCACAAAATCTTAGCTCAATCCAACAATCAGATTAAGAGATATGATCGATACTGTAAAACTAGATAGTCGGTGTCTTTTACGCCAAAATATGAATTTTCTGCATTAATTTATTTACTTAGAAAATCATGATATTTTCCAATAATTCATACTCATTAAATTCAATATTACCCCATTTATCACTTATCTGTCAAAAAAAGTTTTTTAACGGGGTTTACATATCTTCTCATTATTCTTACTATTTTATCCATTGAAACTCGTCTCTGGTTTCGTCAATGTTATGAATTTTAATATAAAATTCATAACCATCATTTTGACTTCATTGATACCTTTAAGTTTATTTATGGAGATCATTATCTCCCTTACATATCACATTTATTATCATTTCCACTATTTATTCATTTCTTTTCATATTAAGTCGTCATTACTCATTGAAGTCTTATTACTTCAATCCTATATTTATGCGAGGGTTTACAATTCAAAAGATGGTAGTTACCTACAAAGATTGACATGAAATGGTGTTGTTTGCCCTTCACGCATATGACACTATAATCAAAACTTCAACAAGAACTATGTCATGTTATTTGGTATATGGGATGGAGGAGGTGATGCCTTTGGAAGTGAAAATCTCATTATTAAGAGTATTGATAGATTCTATGCTAGAATAGGCCGAGTGGGCCAAAGTGAGGTATGAACAGCTAAACCTGATTAGTAAGAAGAGGATAGCTGTGATTTGTCATTACCAACTATAGCAGAAAAGAATGGCTAAGGCATATAATAAGAAAGTTTGACCTCAAGTGTTCCAAGAAGGAGATATAGTGCTGAAGAAAGTATTTCACTTACTAAGGGAAGACTAGAGTAAATCGGTACCAAACTACAAGGGTCCATATATAGTGAAGAAAATTTTCTCAGGAGGAGCTCTAATGTTATCTACAATGGATGGAGAAGATCTAGCTAGACCTGTGAGTTTTGACTCTGTAAAGAAATATTATGCATGACGTACCTAGTTTCTTCCTAATTAGCAAAGTAGAGTTTGGCCACAAATTCTGGTATACAGAACCTTTCTTTATACATGATCTTAAAGTATTTGAAATTCTTTTTGTGAAAATCTTGAGATAATTGACTTTATGCATGATTACATGGAATGAATCACTATACTCAAAATGAGATTCAAGCAATTCTCAATTAGGAGGTGACCAAACCAAACAAACCAAAACTAACTATAAGATAAAACTTGTCTTTGAATAGCATTTTAAATTGCATGGATAAATGATTAGTAGTGGCTCAACAATCATGCTCGAATTATCTAAAAAAAGAACAAAGTTTATCCATTTTAACGATGTATGTTTGAAATAAGAAAATGTAGTCTTTGTCTATCATTATAAAGAGGTTATCCTTTATAGTCCTATTTTTTAGCTTGATCATATTCTTGAAAAGAAAAAAAATCTGACCTGGAGGACATTCCATACTAAGGGCAAGAAACAATGTGAGAGAAACAATCCGGGCTTTCTCTTTTAAAACCAAGACTTCTGAAGGCCTGATCCATAAACAAAACTAGACACCCCTTTTTGATTTTTAAAGATCAAAACATGGAAAAGTGATTCATGGACATTTGATGGTTTTTGGGGTTGAGTTGAATTTTATAGTGAACATTGCCCTTATCTATATGTATTCCAAATGCCAGAGGATGAACGATGCTAATATCTATATGTATTCCAAATGCCAGAGGATGAACGATGCTAAGGATTTCAAAGTTGACACCAGAGTTTAATTTGTTTTTGTGGACTGTTATTCTCTCCATGTTGGCTCAAAACTTGAAGTTAATAGAAGTTGTAGTTGCATTTCAGGAGATGGAGGCCTGTAGAATTTTATTGAACAATTATACATGCCTGAGTGTATTAAATGCTTGCTCGTTAATTTTATCTCTTGATTTAAGGAGACAGATCCATGCAAAGGTGATCATGACTGGTTTGAAGGATGATGTTCCTGTTGAAAATGCACTTATTAATATGTACATGAAATGCTCTTATAAGGTAAAAGATAGCTTGAGAGTGTTTAAAGGCATCTTTGATTGATTGCCTTTTTTAACATGGTTTTCATCAAAATTCTTTTACTCATACATGGAGATGACAACTTTTAGACTTCAACCAAATTCTATTACACTATCAATCATCCTCAGATCCTCTAGGGCAACAAAATCTGCAAGTCAACCATTAAAGTTGCATGGATATGTAATCAAGTTAAATATTGATCATGATATTGTTTGTAATAATTTTGCATTGTGTTTGTGTTGGTTGTGGAATTATGGTGAAAATTGAAAAGGAATTGTTGAAATGTTATTTACGAGTTATAGTGAAAATTGATTGAGTTGCTTTGATGGAAAAGAAATGTATAAGTTTATTTGATCGAATTTTGGCTAAAAAAAAGGAGGATATGTTGGGGAAGATGATAGGGATGATGCTGGATTTTTTGCTTGGTAATGCATGCTTGAAAATGGCTAGAAATATTGTAATTTATGGTATTTTTGTAATTAAATGTAGACTATCATCGACTTCTTTTCAAACAAAGCCGACAACTCTTTATAAGAAAAATAACCCAATGATTCTAGTAGCATTTTAATTATTTTTAACTTTTAAAGGTTTTTTAGTCTTTATCATAAATATAATGACACTCTTATAAATAAATATATATTTTTTATTAATTTTTTTTTCGATGTCATCTTTTAAGGATATAAAATGTTATTTGCAGTTAAATTATATTATGTAAAGTAAGAAAATATCAAAACTCGAGGTGATAAATGTACTTTTATCTATTTTTAATACAAAAAAACGTGACATCAACATAATTTTTTAACTTTTTTTAAAAACAAATTAGATTTTATCTGGTCGCCTAAGTTACAAATACATTTATAAGGTCATCTGAGCTGTACCTAGTAAACTTTTACCGAGTTTACTTTGAGACCTATCTTGGCTTTCGAGCCAGGTCTATCAGGTCAAGAGAGGTCAACAGAGCAACATATTAACTCACGGAACTAAACTAAATTAAATAAGTTCGTCGAAAAGTTTTTCATACCAAGGCACGAGTAATTGAGTAGTATAACACTAAAAACATGTATTTTTAATTTTTGGAGGAGTGATTTGTGTTTTAAAAAATTATATTTTTAGAAAAAAAAATCACCACAACTCCAAGCCAAACACATACTAAATAGCTTCTTTGAGTTTTATTAATCAATTTAGCTTTTTAAATTCCATTTTGATAAGGAACGATCAGAAAGGGATGTTATGTGTGCATATTCATGGTGGTGTGGTGGGACTCATCCGAGAAGGTTTCACGGAGAATAATTAATTTATCAAGAACATCCAGGGCCATGTGAAATAACTTCTAAAGACAAAACTTAATTCATGATTCCACTTCATGATCCTTCCCCGCCATTCCTGTATTTTTTTCATTTTTCATAATCAACTTCGTCTTCTTTTATTTTATTCGGCATTTACTAGTAATTCATTCATTATACATACAATACTCTAAATGATGTGGGAGAATCACTGTTCCCCCACACCTAAATCACTATGGATTACAATAGTAATCCACAGTGATTCTTCTCCATTTTTTTTGCTAAATTTTCTCTTTTTTCTTTTTTCCTTATTTTTTTCCTTTTTTTTTCAACTTTCCTAATTTTTCTTTTTTTTTTTCATTTATTTTTTCTTTTGTTTTTTTCAAAATTATTTTTGTTGATTTTACTTTTTAAATATTGACCTGATTAAAATTTTTGCTTTATAATTTTTTTTTTGAAAATACTGTGGATTGCTGCGATGTTTTTTCACATAGTTTTTCTATTTTATTTTTTTATTTTTTAAAATTATTTTTTTTAATATGGAGCTGATTGAGAATTTAGTTTTGTAATTTTTTTTCTTTAAAACATTGTTTATTGCTACAGTGTTTCTCCGCATGGTTTTTTTTAATGATTTTCTCTGAAATTATCTTTTTTATTTTATTTTTTAATATTGAGCTGGTTAAAAATTACAGTTACAATATATGAGGAAAACACTTTAACTTTCTTCAAAAATTACTGTTGATTGCTACAGTATTTTTTCCCACATGGTTTATTTCTATTTTCGTTATGTTTTTTCCTAAAATTATCTTTGTTAATTTTATTTTTTAAATATTAAGTTGGTTAAGAATTGTAATTACAAGTAAATTATCTTTTGTGTTTTCTATTTTTGTAATATTTTTTTCCAAAATCATTTTCGTCGATTTTATTTTTTAAAATATTGAGTTGGTTAAAATTTAACTTTGTAATAAAGCTTAATCATGTGGGGAAAGTATTGTAGCTTTGCTTATAAAACATTATGGATTGCTACAGTGTCTCTCCACATAGTTTTTTTTTGTTATAATTTTTTTCAAATTATCTTTTTTAATTTTATTTTTTTAACATTTAGTTATTTGTGAATTATAATTACAAGTCATTACAAATAAGGCTAAATTATGTGGGGAAGCACTGTAGCTTTCATCACAAAACACTATGAATTGCTACAGTGTTTCCAACATGATTTTTTCCTCTTTTTTTGGTGTTTGTTTTGTTATTTTTTTTCTAAAATTGTCTCTGTTGATTTTTTTTTAATATTGAGCCGATTAAAAATTGAGCTTTGTTATTTTTTTTCTTTAAAACACTGTGAATTGTTGCAGTGTTTTTCCATGTGATTTTTTTATGATTTTTTTCAAAATTATCTTTGTCGATTTTTTTTTAATATTGAGTTGGTTAAGAATTATAATTATAATAAAACTAAATCATATGAGGAAAGCATTGTGGTTTTTCTCACAAAACACTGTGGATTGCTATAATATTTCTCTAAATAGTTTTTTAGTTTATTTTATTGGAAAAAGCGCTATAGTTTTCCTCACAAAACATTGTCAATTGCTGCAACATTTTTTCTCATGGGTTTTTTTCCTTCCAAAATTATCTTTGTTGGTTTTTTTTTAATATTAAGTTGGCAGAGAATTTAGCTTTGTATTTTTTTTGCTTTTTATTAACTGAAAAGCTAAATCATGTGGCAAAAACACTGTATCTTTTCTCACAAAACATTGTAGATTGCTACAAATTATTTTGTTCAGTCTCTATGTTTTTGATCACCAACACAACTTTTTTTCCATTATGAAATATTTGCTCAATCATACCTTTAATTTTTATTACTTATCTAGCGCTGGTTCACAATTATAACACTATCAAGTGCATTTGTTTTATAAGCCTGCAGTAGCGTGCGGGCAAGTCATCTCATGTTATGTATAAACAGAGAAGATGGTGGTTTTTGTTTTTTGCATTTTCTTCATCCCCCTTTTTATTTTATTTTTATTTTTATTTTTTTTAATTTTATTTTTTAATATTTACTTAATTTTAAATTTATCTTCATAAACTAATTCAATTTACTTTCTATAAAAATATTTTAGTCTCAAATAAATATCTTGATATTTATTTTGTACTCGATTTTATAAATATCTATTTTTATTATTGTATAATTAAGTAAAAAATAATTTAAAACACAAAGTTTTTAAACCTAGTAGAATACATAACTCGAATAACAAATTTAGTGGGTTAAGTCGTAAAGCCCAAATCGATACAATATTTCATTTCAAATCACACTTTTTACTAGTCTTTCAAGTTGTATTAATATCTACCAAGTTTATATGAATCACATGCAACTTACTCATAGTTTAATTTTAAATTTAAATTAAATAAAAAGTGAAGTCAAGAAATTTTAAAATTTACTAACTAAATCAAATTTAATAACAATATTAAATAATTTTATGTATCCTCAACCTTTTTATTATAATGAATTTTTTTTTTATTCAAACCACAACTTAAGGCAACGCTCTAAACTAGTATAATCTTTAGGTTTTGTTTGAGAATGCTGTTGAAATCATGTTCTTTTAAATTTTAAAAAAATATTTTTGCTAAAAATAAATTTTTTATGTTTTTAGATCGTTTTAATGTGCTGATGTTAAAAATAATTTTTTAAAAATAAAAAAAATATATTTTAATACATTTTTAAATAAAAAAACATTTTAAATCATAACCACCATCACAATCCCAATCATAATTAACCCAACAAAAGAGAATTGCCATCATCCAGGTGCCAAGTAAAATAGCCTGCACCAAAAGATGATAAAAGTGTGTAAGTTAGATATTCTGGTTATTAAATATATTAAAATAATATATATCTTTTTATTTTTTAAATTTATTTTTAATAATTTAAAATACTTAAATTTAAAATAAAAATTTTAAAAACTCCAATTAAAAACAATTAAAAACAAAAGGCTAAAGACCATATTTATTTTTACATTTCAAAAATGTTTTTAAAAAATTAATTTTTTATTTTTTTTACTTTAAATTAATTTTTTTATATTTTAAAATTATTTAATATATTAATATTAAAAATAATTTTTAAAATATATAAAAAATATTATTTTAATATATTTTTAAATAAAAATAATTTAAAAATAATATTTACTAAATTATCGAACATCTAATCTCAATTGAGGTCGTTTGTAAACCGCAATTCTTTCATTGGATGAACACCAGAAACAAAATTAAAAAACATTAAAATTCAGACCAAAAAATATATAAAAAGCAAAGAACAATCCAAGACCTAGTTTACACCAAATGCACGCGTTGAGAACACGCACCAGCAAACCTCGAACGTCCCACAAACAGTCATTTTGTAATGAAAGCAAAACGCGCTTAAGTTAGCGCGTGATACAACGAGAGAGGAAGAGTTTGCGGGGTTGAGCAAATCGTATGCGAGCAGGACCTGGAAGTCTTATCGTGAAGAAGAGAGAAACAGACACCGAAATCAAATCATGACCTTAGTCGATGATAAATTCATCATATATTAACAACACCACCATGTCTCCTCTTCTTCTCCTTCTCTTGATCTCTCACTCAACGACGACGACAACGACAACGACAACAGTGGTAGTAAATACGGTACTGAATCGGTTGACTCGGTTTCTCCGCCCGTAGTTTCGCGCGATTCTATCTCCGTGTTTTGACTCGGTGAGTTAATTCTCTCTCTCGATTAATTGATTTGGTTGTAGATCTGTGGGTTTATGTAATTCTTTGCCTTTTTGTTTAGGGTTTGAAGGATTCAGCGATGGAACCGATGGATATAGTTGGTAAATCGAAAGAGGATGCTTCGCTTCCTAAAGGTAATTTCGGAAAAAAAAAACTATAAGATTTAATTTGTGCGTATTTTAATTCTAAGTTGTTTGGTCAGTTTTTATTTATATCTTTTGCATTTTTTTCCTCTTGGTTTGTTAGTTTATTAATTTTTGCAGTTTGGCTAGCTACAGTTTTTTTTTTCAAGTTTTTTTTTGGAGGTGCTAGATTTAGTTTTTGAAAAAACCGTAGACAAAAAAATAAAATGAGTTTTACCTTAGGTTTTACTTTTGAGAGATTATGAAATGTACGAGTTGAGAAATTCATACACAGAGTGTTGTTAGAGTTAGTTATGGGTTAGGGTCTCGACATCTGTGATTGTATTTGTGGTTAATTGCTATTGCCTTGCATATTTGCAGTCATTTTTGAGTGATGTTGGGTCAAGTAGGAATAGCAATGGCCTGGTGCTGTTGTGATTTAGGAAATTATGTGTGTGGTATCAGCTTAGTGTAGTGCGTTTAACTTGTACGCTTTTGATTGAGGGCTTGCTGGCCTTGTAGTCCTTGAAAGGGTGTTGAATGCACATTCTCTGATGCCAGTTGTGAATTTTCTTTTACAGCAACTATGACCAAAATTATTAAAGAGATGTTGCCCCCAGATGTTCGTGTTGCCAGAGATGCTCAAGATCTTTTAATTGAGTGTTGTGTAGGTGAGATTTAAGTAATTTTTCATCTTTTATCTAACTTGAATTCTTTGCATATTATCATATTGATTGATTATCATTTTCTTTGCATTATTACCTCTAGGCAAAACTTTTCTTTGGGAAAATGATTTTATGTATGTGGAGAGACAGAATGAGCATGGCCCTTTAGTCTATCTGCTGGTACTTTGTTTTATGGGGCTGTTATCAGTTAGATCAATTGGAATTTAAATAGGGCAGCTGCATCAGACAATGTCATTGTTCAGTTCACACACATGATTTTAAAAAAAAAAGAAGAAGAAAGGCAGAAAGAAAAGGAAAAGGGAAGGCAAATAGAAAGAGAGGCATGACCTTAGGAGATAAAGCTCCAAATCCAATTAGAAAAAGCTTCATTTGTGAATTACTTATTCTTAGCATAAGATAAAATATTTATCGATAATATTTCTAAATTTCAATTTTGGCTTTTTGATTTTGCTATAGTTATCTCCATGTGACACTTTCCAGAGATGTGCCATTATCAGTTGATTGTTCGGAGCTGTTGCGACAAATCAAATACCTTAACAAAAGCTTAGATGTCCATTCTAAAAAAAAAACTTAATAAATGTGCTCATAAGGGGGATTGTTTTTGTTTTCTTCTAAAACAATATACCTTCCATACAAATGTTTGCAGCTGCAGCTTGTCTTCAAAAGCTATTTCATGGCTAGAATTTGATTTATTCCAAGATGTGGTTCACCAGATGGTATCGGAACTCTTTCTCTAACAAACCCTATTAAAAGTTTCTTTTAAGTTTTTCTAATCTAAATGCTTGTTGGAATGTCATTGGTTGTAATCTGGAAAGGATGTTAGTTTTGGAAATGACACTGTTAATATGTACAAGTTTCCCTCCTTTTGGAAGCTAGCCTTCAAAGATTAAATCAACTTCCTATTACTACGCTATAGGTATGATCCTTGCCAAGAGGCAGAAAGCCATAAATGAAGTTACCATCTTAAATGGCATCTTTGTATCTTGCCCTTACTTTTGATAAGAGAACCTTTCAGGAAACTGTTGTTAAGATTGGCATACTTAAATATCAGGATAGAAAGGAAAAGGGTTAGTTGCAATATTATTTAAAAAGTTGCCTCCGGCACCATTTATTTTGAAGATAGCACATCCAAGAGAAAACTGTTTTCGTATATAATGTGCTCACCCTTTCATTTCCTTGAATCCTAGTTGTGGCCTGAGGTTTTTTAATTTAATATTGGCTATATGATATAGGATGCTTAAGTTAGAATTTTTAAGATGTGGCCAATTTAGTATCACATGCAAGGGCCATATGTTTATTTGGTTATAAGTTAAGCTTTGTTCAATAGTATTTCATTAGTTGCTGATATAACATTTAAAACGAAGTCATTCCATACACATAAATGTCGAATGTTTTTTCTACTGCCCCTATTTCTTTCTGCATCACTGCACTTTCTTCTCTCACTACCAGACAGTCAATACCTTTTCATATGGTTTTGTGATTTGTGTTTTAACAAATCTCTGAGGAACTTGTTTCTTTGCAGAATTTATAAACCTTGTATCATCAGAGTCCAATGAAGTTTGTAGCAGAGAGGACAAGCGTACGATTGCACCTGAGCATGTACTCAAGGCTTTAGAGGTCTTTGACCGATCCAATTTACACTTAGTGTGGGTTTTTGACAAGCATAATTTCTTGTTCATCTTAGTTGGAACCAACATTCTTTGCATGCAAACCATGGTTTATTTTCTTCCAATACTGTTTCGGGATAATGTGCTATACCTTTTCTTTTAATAATTTGAACCTAGGTTTAATTCCCTGCCTCACCCATCCCCTCAAAAAAAAAAAAAAAAAAGGCCAAAAGTGCTTTTCATTTGTACTATCTGCTTTTAATCTCTTATGATTTTCAGAATTATTGGTGATGCTTATCTTTCCGTTACCAGTTCATTCACTGAGAAGTCTCATAGACCTTTTGATCCATGCATAATCCTCAGAGTTATGTTTAATTAGTAGCTGCTGTTTTGCTGTAAATGTCTCAACGTCAGTCTGTTTCTATTTTCTATTTTTTGAAGCCAATAATGTATTTTTAATGGAATTGATTAACAATCTGCGTTTGAAACCCATGTGCCTTTTCAAGATCTCCCTGGTTGCCCAGGTCTAAGGTTTTGCAATTTTTATTCACAAGTACGATCTGATTAATTATCTGATTCACAGGTTCTTGGGTTTGGAGAGTACATTGAGGAGGTTTATGCTGCATATGAGCAACACAAGCTAGAGACTATGGTAATTTTTATTTTTCCCCATCCTTTTTCATTTTCTGCAAGAAAGATTATTTTTAAAATCAGATCTCTCCACATGACAAAGCCATGTTTTAAGATAGTCCAGTTGGTTCAGCACCTGCCTTGTTTTTATTTACTTTTGCCGCAATGGATTGGTGTCGTGAGCTTTATTGAGCCTTCAGGTTTTTGTTTTTATACATTCCCCGTTTTAGTTTAGTTGCCCGCTTAAAATTGAGCTTTGAGAGCACAAAATGATATATTATCTTTTGTTACAGTTGAGCTTTCAAAGCGCATAATGTAAGTATTGTTAACAAATCTCGCACTCTCTATCTCCTTCCTTTTTCCCTTCCAGCATGACTCTTTAAAAGGTGGTAAATGGAGCAATGGAGCGGCAATGACCGAGGAAGAAGCAGCCGCTGCGCAGCAAAGGATGTTTGATGAGGCGCGTGCTAGAATGAATGGTGGGGTCACTGCCCCAAAGCAACCAGAGACTAACCAAAGTTTAAAGAGCTAACCTTAGGGACTTTACTTTCGTGAACCATAGGCAATCATCACCCTCTTCCCTTGGCACGGCTAGAATTATCTTATAGTGTACAAAGTCATTGGCAAGTGCAGTAGTGACTATGTGGATATGCACTTCGATTTGTACTCTTTTTATCGTATGGATCATGTTTATAAGTTAATTAGTGCAAGCTTGTCATTATCATATTTAGTTACCAAATGTATCATTTGCCTTTGCTTTGAGTTGAATTATTTCTTAACGTAAAATAAATTTCAAGTGTTGATAATGTATTTTATAATACAAAAAATTAATCTGATATATATATATATATATATTGAATTGGTTTAGGTTAATTTATTAAATTTGTAATTGGAAGAGTAATAACTTTATAAAATAAATTATAAAGGTTAATTTTTAATTAATGAAGATAAAATTGAAAAAAATTATTAAATTAAAAGAATAAAACAAAAATTATTTGAGTTAATACAGGTTAATATTTTTAAATATATGACTCTTAACATAATTTTATAGAAAATAAATAAAATAAAATTATGAAGTTTAATTCCTAACTAATCTAATGTTGAAGATTGAATTTGCAATTTAACTTAATCAGTTTAACTTGTTGAACCTGTGATTTGGATTAAAAGATCCCGAAAGCTTCATGACGATTTTAATTTCGTCTATTGTCATTAATGTGTAAAATAAACAATTATTTTTTTTATTCAGAGTTTTACTAATACAAAGTCACCCATTCATCACCCATTTAAATTTTACATTGTATGAATATTGCAATAGGAGATATTTCTTTTTATTTGTTGCACCATAAGAGGCATTTCTCTTTATTTGTAAGATCATTGCTATATTTCAAACATCTAAGAACTAGATATATAAGATGTCTAATATATATATATATATATATATATATATATCTTCTGACAATACTACATGTAAAATCCGATTAAAATTTTTCTCAAGTAACAAATGAAAATAAAGAATTAATCTAGAAATAAAATGGCTTAAATTAGATAAAAGAAATTTAATTAATATGAGAGGGGTTGATACGAACCAAGTCAGATTCGAATTTAGTCTTAAAATATCTGCTGATTAATTTTGCGAGATTAGACATATCTCTTAAATCGTACATCGTATCGAAATGAAATTTTATAGGGAGATACTAGACACATGGAACTATATTGTGGTAAATGTTCCAGTCATATGGATTTCAGGAACATATTATTTAAGAGGATCAAAGTTACTAGATGAATCTTTTCAAATCTTACGAAAGAATTGGAATAGAAACCAGCCTCAAAATAACCCAAATGAGGGATAAGAAAAACCCCTGTCCAACACCCAAACATCCCACCTCATTTAAGAGGGGGAATAAATGCAAGGTGTCCCTTTCTCTTTTCAAAAACCAACCAGCAGCTTGCAACAATCTCCTTTTTCTCAAAGAGAAACCCCATAAACCCAATTGCATGTACCCCTCTTAAACATTAGAGAAGATAAGAGAGTTAAAGAAAATATAAATGGTTGAAACCATGGAAGGAAGGGGAGTGAAGGAGGCTAATTGGTGCAGCTGGAGAAGGAAGGAAGAAAAACTAAAGGTAAAGAGGAAGAAGAAGAAGAACTACATAAGAAATCTGCCTAGGACAACCTAAAATCGTGAGGTAAGGAAAGAACACCTCATTACTTGCTTCTTGGAATTTCAGGACAGAAAAGAGAAGAAAACCACAACGGTTTGGCTAGGGTTCTTACACCTATTACTTGAGGGGACTAGATAGAAAGATTAATGGGGACCTATTCCATAAACATTGACAAAAAGAAATGGATGAACATGATAAAGAAAACCTAGACTAAGGGCTGGCCAAGGAAGTAATGGAAAAAGATGAAATGAAATGATAAAACCTGAAATTTGTGACCTTGTTTAACTCATGGAAACATGCATGAGCTGAGGTAAAAATTTGTGTTCATGATAATGTGTGGATTTAGCATGCATGAGTGAAGAGTTGTGTGAAAATAAAATGTAAGAATGTGTAGAATTGTGATCTTGTTGAACCCTTAAAATGATATTTAAGCTGAAATAGAATCTATGTTAATGTTAATGCTTTGATTTTGTTATGAGATTGATGAATTTACAAGAATATGGATCAATGTGTGATAAATCGTTTGTGGTTGATTATGGTCTATGTTCAATTTGGTTTGGGTGTGTATAAGATAAGGGGAAAGCCTAGCATAATTATGCTTAGACGTTGGAGAGATTAAGAAAGAAATGACTTGATTGTCGCTGCCGATTTCTAAATCAGCAGTGACATGGATTACGTCAACGACTTCTAGTTCGGCAATGATGCAATTTTCATCGACGATTTCTAAACCAATAATGGATGAGCGCGCTGATGATTCCAGCGTCAACCGTGGAATTGGATCGCTTGATGATTTCAGAGTCGGTAACGACTCAGTTTTCGTCAATGATTTTGGTATCAACAGTAGGATGTGTGCGCTGATGAATTCAACGTCAGCCGTAGAACAAGATCGCACTGATGATTTCTAGGTTGACAACGACTCAATTTTCATCAACGATTTTGGTATCAACAATAGGATGGGTGCATTGATGAATTCTGCGTTAGCTGTAGTACTAGACCGCGTCGATAATTTCTGGGTCGGTAGTGACACAATTTTGTAAATGAATTCTGAGTCAACAATAGACTAAGCGCGCTGATGATTTCATACGTCAGTCGTGGGACTGAATTGCGCTAACAACTGTGTCACCAGCTAAGTTTTTGTTGATGAATTTTGTGTAACCAGCGAATCCGTTTTTGCTGTTGAATTATGTGCCAGCGAGTTAGTTTTAGTTGTTAAATTTTATGTCACCAGCAAATTAGTCTTCATCGTTAAATTCTGTGTAACAAGCGAATTAGTTTTTGCTGCTGAATTCTGAGTCACCAGCGAGTCAATTTTTGCTGCTGAATTCTGTGCAACCAGCAAATCAATCTTCACTGCCTTATTTTATGTCACCAGCAAAAACTATGTCACCAACGAATCAGTTTTCACTGCCGAAATCTGTGTCACCAGCGAATTAGTTTTTGCTATTGAATTCTAAGTAACCAATGAATCAATTTTCGTTGTCGAATTTTATGTCACCAGCGAAGCAGTTTTCACTGTTGAAGTCTGTGTAGCCAGCGAGCAGCTTTGGCCAATGATTTTCTGCGACAAACTTCCATATTAGAAATGACTTAAATGCTTATAATAATTTCATTGTATGATTGTGTAATATGTGGAACACTCGAATGTGAACATGTGTATTCTTAAAATATATATGGTGACGAGTTATGTGATTTCCGAATACAAATGTGTTGATTTGTGATTATTAGCGTGTTAGGTGGTGCAACCGGTATTGGACCTTTGATAGGACAAGGACACCCCACAGAAGGAACAATTAGGTGACTTCCACCCCTTTCTAGCATAATGTTAGTTTCTGAAGTGAATACTAAATTATTACGGAATGTTTGATGAGTATTACAAATGATCTGCTATTATGATATAGTAAATGTTAAACTGTTATGGAGTGCTTGTATGAGTATTACGAAGGACCTATTATTGTGCGATAATGAATGCTAAGCTGCTATGGATTGGTTGTATAAGAATTACGAAGGATCTATTTTTATATTATATTGAATGTTAAACTATTACGGAATGGTTGTATGAGTAATTTGAAGGATCTATTGTGGTGTCGTACTAAATGCTAAATTATTATGGAATGTTTATTGAGTATCGTGAAGGATCTATTGTTGTGTCATACTGAATGATAAACTTTTACGGAATGATTGTATGAGTAATTCGAAGGATTTATTATAGTGTCATATTGAATGCTAAATTGTTACGGAATGTTTGTTGAGTATTATGAAGGATCTATTGTTGTGTTATACTGAATGACAAACTGTTATGGAATGGTTGTATGAGAAATTCAAAGGATCTATTGTAGTGTCATACTGGATGCTTAATTGTTATAAAATGTCTGTTGAGTATTACAAAGGATCTATTATTGTGTTATATTGAATGATAAACTGTTACATAATGGTTGTATGAGTAATTTGAAGGATCTATTATGGTGTCATATTGAATGTTAAATTGTTACGAAATGTTTGTTGAGTATTATAAAGGATCTATTGTTGTGTTATACTAAATGATAAACTGTTACGGAATAGTTGTATGAGTTATTCAAAGGATCTATTGTGATGTCATACTGAATGCTAAATTATTATGGAATGTTTGTGTCACACGTCAAAATCCGCGCGGCGTCGGCTAGCGATTTTTTTCTTTTGTTATGCTTGATTTGATTGGTTCGTTGGAGTTGCCACCTAGTAATTTATTAAAGGCTACTAGCAAACCGGTTGTACTAGTCTTGTTAGAGATTCACGGGTAAGGGACTGGTTGTGGTTAGGGAAGGTATTAGCACCCCTAACACACCCTACCTGAGGTAAGCTGCTTCGTGGCATTGATGTGTTAAAGAAGTTTTAATAATTATCTTTTTATCCGATATTAGAAATACGACTTACGTGTAAGTTCATAATTCTTAACCGTGAGCAAATCAAAATATTAAATTCTTCTTTATTCTTTGCAATTCTATCATAAATAAAAAGAAACATCCATAAAACAAATACAAATACACACATACATTATCACTATATTTCTTTTCTTTTCTTTTCTTTTCCTCTTTTTTTTTTGTTACATCAACACTACAAAATTGTACAAAATCAAAACTAAACAAAAAAACATACATTAAACACTGTTAAAACTACAAAACATACCCAAAACATCCTCGAACAGTGTTAGGAAGCCTTCTGGAACCACTGGAATAGTGGTGGCGCGTTGCCCAACGCGCCACCGCTACTGGCGGCTCGTGGATTTTAGTTTTTATTTCCTTTGTTTTTGAAATCTGCTTCGGTTTTTTCTTTTTAGATCTGCCCCGTTTCTCTGCCTTCTCCTTTTTCAGATCTGCTTCACTGCGGGTCGGTTTGTTATGGGTTTGTCTTCTTCTCCTCTGTTTCAGGTGGCAGATCGGGCGGTGCTGCAGTGTGCAAAGGGCGATGGTGGATCTGTGGCGACACTGCTGGCTGACAGTGTGGATGGCGCTGATGGCTCTGTGGGCGTGCCGTTGGCTGGTCTTCACCCCTGTCGATGGTAGCAGCCTGTGATTGCTGCGAGTCGGTGCTTCGCCAATTGAAGAGGGAAGATTTGTTGGCGGTGCTCTGCAAGGCTGGTTGAAAGAGGTGAAGAGGTTGCTGGCTGTTGAAGCTTCGATGGAGGATAGGGGAGAGATCGGCTGGCTGAGGAGAGATGGGGCTGCTGTGCTGTCGGCTGAAAATGAGAGGAAATGGGGAAGATCGGCTGTGGGTTCTAAAGGAAAAGATGGTTGGTGTCTTGTCGGGCTGAAAAGGGTTGGGGAACGGTTGAGAGGGGAAGATTTATGGGAATGGGGCGGCTCTGGTTTGTTTTGGCAGAGATGACCAGAGGAAAGCTGAAATGCTAAGGGGTCCTTGGCTCTGTTCTGAAAACAACCATCAAGGACCCCGGGAGACAGCGACTTTTTTTTACTAGTTCGGGGGGGCGACTGGTTTGTGTTGGTTGAGATAAGTTTAGGTTTAGGTTTTTTTGTATTTTTCTTCAATTTGTAAAATTACCCCTCCTCTCCTTTGTGTGTGTTGAAAACCAGTATTTATAGGCAAAAATGTTGCGAAGTTTTCAAACTTAGTCCTTCAACTTTTTTTTTTGTAAATTTTGATTTTTCTTATTTTTTATATTTTTTGAAAACGAGCAATATCAACATTGACTCAATGAGGAAAATCAATGATTTTTAAAAATAACGCGTTAAAAGTTGAATGCGTTTCAAATATCTTTGAAAATTTAAATTCTTTTGAGATGATGTTAAAAATGCTAAAAATGATGCAAATATATTTAAAAATGTATTTTTTTGGATTTTCAATGTTTTTCGCTATTTTTGAATTTTTCTGAAAATTTATCAAAACATGGGTCAAAAATTAGGTAGCAACAGTTTGAATGAGTATTATGAAGGATCTATTATTATGACGTAGTGAATGTTAAATTATTATAGATTATTTGAATGAGCATTACGAAGAATATATTACTATGTTATAATGATTACATAAATTGTCTATGAAACGTTTGATAAAATTGATGATTATCTTCGGCTAATGGCATCCGAGACAAATGGCTGGGTTATGATTGATGATTAGCTTTGGCTAATGTCATCCGAGAGGGATGTCCAGGTTGTGTTTGATGATTAGTTTCGGCTAATGGCATCCGAGATGGATGACCGTGTTGGGATTGATGATTAATTTCGGCTAATGACATCTGAAATGGATGGCCGAGTTGCGTTTGATGATTAGCTTCGGCTAATGGTATCCTAGAAGGATGGCCGAGTTGCATTTGATGATTAGCTTCAGTTAATGACATCTTAGAGGGATGGTCGGGTAGTGATTGATGATTAGCTTCGACTAATGACATCTAAGACGAATGGTCGAGTTGTGATTGATGATTAGCTTTGGCTAAGGACATTTTAGAGTGATGCCCGGGTTGAGTTTAATGGTTAGTTTCAGTTAACAACATCCGAGATGGATGACCAAGTTTAAGTATTATAATTAGCCTCAGTGATAGATAGAAGGGTGGTATTACGTAAGTATAGGGAAAATGAAAGAATTATACTCTTTTAGGCTATGAATGAAAAACAACCGTTAATATTGCTTTAATTATGTTTTTAAATTGCTTATAATGTTTGAAATTATCTTGTGTTGTAACAGGGACGTTACACCAACAAGGTGCGTAAGGAAATTCGTTCCACGACCCATACATTTTGAAAAGAACTATATATATTTGCATGATATGAGTGTTATGTATTTTGTAAGAACGAATGTACTAGTTGAATAGTTGTCATTCGACACTTTTGAAATGACTTGTATCGATAATTGTAATGGAACACAGTTGTGAATATACGAATGTGTAAATATGATGTTATGAACATAAGTATGTGGCATTCTCTTTTATGAGAATGCTGTATTGTGAAATCACATGAGTATTGCACTACACTCAAAGATGAATTTTGTTACGATAAATCTTTGAATACTATTGCGAGAATGTGTACTATCATTTTTTTATGGGATGTTGATTTATATTATCCTATGTGGATTGTGCCTTGCTAATGAATTAAATGTATTTATAAATTCACAGAATGATATTGTGAAAAGCATCGAGAACATAACGACTTACAAAATAAAAAATCACCACTGATTTTGGCTTTGAAAAAGCCGAGTTGTTACAATAGGACTAGTGCCCTCGTTAATGGGCTATTGGAAAAACTAGTAACTTTAGTTAATGGGACTAGTGCCCTGGTTAATGGGCAATTAAAGAAACTATTTACCCTGATTAATAAGACTAGGGCCATGGTTAATAGGCTATTGGAAAAACTAATTATCCTGATTAATGCTAGTCCAAATTAATAGGAAATCAAAGAAACTAGTTTCCCTGATTAATGGATTATTGAAGAAACTAATCATCTTGGTTATTAAAACTAATGCCCTAGTTAATGGGCAATCAACGAAATTAGTTACCCTAATTAATGGGACTAGTGCTATAGTAAATGAGTAAATAGAGAAAAGAGTTAATTTAATAATAGAACAAATGCTTGGTTTGAGCTACAGAGAACATTGGTATGTCTTTAAATTGTATTAATTGCACTAACTTGTAAGGTTAAGGGTAAAATAATAAATTAACTATTTAATAATTGATGTGGTAAATATATATAAAAGATAATCGCAAATAATTATTATGTATAAAGCTAATTGTATATGGTATTAAATAAATTTTTAGGTACCTCATAGCATCATGTCGAATAATAGAACATGTATTTGGTATTAACACTAACATGTAACGAAACAATATGTATACGAGTTTGGTTGTGTTGATAGATTAATGATTGGGTATTCAATTAGCCCCATCGACAAAATTTAACTAAAAAAAACATGTGATTTAAGCATGTCTTACAAGTATAAGAGTAATGGAATGTTGTATGATAAATTATAAACAATACAAAAGGACATGAAATAAGTGGAATGAATAATGAATCGAGTATATTTCTCAATATAACAAGGGTGTTACATGGACTAAAATATATAAAATTGGTTTTGATCATATAATTGTTTAATATAATTTATTTTGTAATTTTATTTATTTCTCAAGTAAATTCCTTTGAGAATATCTATATTTTAGGGTCCCTGAGCTACCCATTATTATAGAAAAGAATATTTGTATTTTCAGAAAAAGAAAAACTTATAAATAGTTAATTTGGATGTAATTTTTAATAAGAGTTGTAATAAATTGTGTACATTTATAAAATTGTTGAAAGGCTATTAGGACTTTCCTTTATATATATATATATATATATATATATATATATATATATATATATATATATATATCACCACATTTTCGATGGGTTCAAACCTTATAAGGTTGTTAGAACACTAGGTCGTTACATCACAATCTTAATTGTATTTTGAATCTTAACAACTAAAATATTAATTTATTTCATGTCATCACACAAAATGAGGTTTATAATGTGTACACAACATTTATCATGCAAATGCTTATATATATGGATGTAATTTTTAGTAAGAGTTTTCATAAATTGTGTACATTTATAAAATTATTGAACACACACACACACACACAACACATTTTTGATGGGTTCAAACCTTACAAGTTTGTTAGAACATTGGGTTGTTACATCACAAACTTAATTGCCTTTTTGAATCTTAACAACTAAAACATTAATCTATTTCAAACCATCACACAAAATGAGGTTTACAATGTTTGCACAACATCTAACATTCAAATGCTTATTTAAAAATATATTAGTTGGCCAATCTTTCATCACATTGTTCAAAAATGAAATAGTTACATTATTAGAGCTTACACTGTCTGCTATAATAGTCAAAACTTTATCAATCCCCCACTCTAATAAATAATTCTCAATAACTTGACTAATTTTCTCAGCTATATGATTGGAAACTTGATAAAAATTAAGAGTTATTTTATGCAAATTTCTCTCATTATCAATCAAATGAGCTATTATACACATATAGTAAATGTTTTGGGCTATGTCCATATATCAGTTGTTAAGCACAATCATTGACCCCTAAAAGTTGTCCTTAATCTTTCATTCTCTTCAACATAAACTTTTAAAAATCTCTTATAATAGTGACACAAGAAGGAATGTCAAATCTAGGTTGCATGGTCCTAGAAAATAATCTAAATCACTGACCCTCTATAAAATAAAAAAGCAACTCATCAATTATAACCATTTTTGCTAATGTTTGTCTACATTCATCATAATTATAACCTATTGCCTTAAGAGTTCTCATATTTTGGTCTCTCGATTCATCTTTTTTCTTTTTAGGTTCTAATACCCAAACTTTTTGCTTCATATCAACCACAAAAGGAAACTTTTTGCATACTATCAAATGACTCCACATATTACTTGTGCAATCAAGAATAGTATGACATGTATAATCTTGTCCACAATATAGGATCAACATCAAATTTTGTAAAGTGATCCCCGATTTATAATTTTTTTTCTATCATCAGAATTTCTTTTCCTTAATGTAAAGACTCGAGGCTAGTGTTTAAAGTTGGGGTATTGGTTGATGTTGGGGTAGTGCCAATGGATGATGCATTTTGATTTTGAAAGTTTTCCATTTATAATTACTAAATGAAAACATGTTAACAATTATAATTGATAATGAATCTGAAGTGTATTTTCGTGCTTCTGTAATATATGTTTGACACTTAAATTTGGAAGGATGCAATTCCAAAAGTTCACATAAATCATTGATCAAATTGTTCATGGATATATGAGGCATAACATCTTCTATTCATTATTAAATGCTATAAAATAATAATATGATGCTAGTTAAATTTCAGTCTATTCCATATCCAATTTGGAGTAAATACTGTTAAAACACTTTAGACTGGAAAGTTACTTCATAGTAGTACTATGAATCTAGTTTACCAACTTTCTAGAAGATTACCGAATATTACCATCCATCTTGTAGGTAACAATGAATGTCTAATTCACTTTTCTATCTTCTTCGTATAGAAATGCTAGCAGCAGAAGCAACACTTGCTTCAATCCTTTTCATAGATTACTATAGCATGAAATTCATTTTTCTTTCTCGTGTGGACAATATATGCCATTTTTTTAAAGTTGTTATCAGTTTGGCAGCCAAACACTAATGAAACCACTATATGCTTAGTTTGCTTAAGGATGTGTTTATACAGTGCACAATGATTAATATAGTCCATTGATTGTACAAAAACTATTGGTAATATGGAGTTCGATTAAGTATATTGTCCACGGGTGTTTGTTTAAGTTGCATATGTAGTGAACTCTTTTATTCTGAAATATAATTTTATTGTTGTAGGCTTTTGAATATGGGTTATTCCTGGAATGGCCATTAGTGTATTAGAACAATAAGATTTCACCTCATTGGTTTTGTACTTTAATAATTTATTGCTTGACTTCTTGACCTAATTGATTATAAAAGAAAAATCCATTGTGATATTTATTTCATTTTTTTTTGTTAGTATTGAAATAAACAGGTAAAAATATTCACTTAACTTAAGTTCAGGAAAATAAAAAATAGCAAACGATAAAAATATACAATCAAACAAACAAGCTAACAAATAGGCAAGAAAAAAATCTCTTACTTTTTCCGACTTGAAAATATTAATATCAACAAATTATGCATATTTCAATCAATAATGAAAACCGATCCATCTAGAAATCAGAAACATATGTTAAAGAAACTTGCTTAATCTTCAATTTCAAATACAAACACTCCACCTTGCAAGATTTTATAGACTTTTTATTTTACAGCAACAATCATAATTCTCAATTCGATAATTGGATCAGGCTATAAATTTACCCAGAGTTTCTCAAAATATTGTTCTATGTTGGGGTAAAATTTCAGGTCAATCGAAGTTCGGAAAAGCCTTGCAATATAGGTCAGAACAAACAATACAAGTTTTGTTATTTACTTTTTTTTTACTTGTGGACTTTCTATTTGACAAGGATCCTTTTCCTATAAAAATGTGACAACTTGTTTTGAGAATTTTCTAATTTTACAAGGATTTTTAATGGGCTGCAACATAATTTCCAAGTGTGAAAAAGATTCATTAATATTCCAAAATTCTTTTCTTATAAGGATTTCTTATTCATCCTAACTACGCAAGGAAAGAAGAGCTAGTGGTATTTAATGATAGATTGGTTAGCATATTTTGGAGAGTTTTTTAATCCTACAAGGAAGGTTAAAGGAAGACAATAAGAGTTTTCATGTTTTGTTAAGATTCTTTAAAACTACACTTAATTATCCTAGACAAATAAGAAAACTAAATGGAATGCAACTTCAACAATCAATTTCCTAGCTTGTTTTGGATATCTATAGGTGGCAATAAAGACCTTAGTGTTTCTAGGATGAGAATCTCATTCATGACATTATTTAAACTAGAAAAATTATCTATTTTATGTTATTTTGTTTAATTAGATGCATAGACTTTAGTTTATATGTTAGATTTGTTATTTTTATTATTTTCTTCATGTTTGAGTTTAATTAACATACTTTAGATTTATTGTAAGTGTGTCAATATTAGCCCACAAGTTTTGGATCTATTAGGGTTGCTAAATGAACCATTATACAAGGTTTTATAAGCTGAAATTTTCAGCAGTGATGGATTTATGAAATAAACTTATGTTTGCATGATGCAACACGTTTTGTGTGTTGTTACAAAGAACACATTTTACTTATCAAGATATAATTGACTATGTAGTGACTTTCTTATACTTCTCTTCTCAAATTGGTATTCGTTTGGTGGGGGTTTCTTGTTCCAATAGTAGTGGTGTCTTTAAACATATTTTCATTGTGCCATATTTCTATCAAACCTGATTTCTTGGCTTTTTAAGAGTTGTATCATCTTTGTTATGAGTTGCTTGACCATTTAATCAAGAGGTCTATATTATTGGGTGTGGTGTGTGGGAGCTTGGGAGGGGGTGATTGATTTGCTAATTCTAGAGATGAAGATTGAAACTTTGAAAAGTTGGGTATGGCGTGTGGGAGCAGTGAGTGAGAGATGGTGGCTGGTTTGTTAGGGACAAGACCTAGGGTTAGAAATTAGAAAATATTTTTTTATTATTTATATACCCCCTACTTTTTTATTTTTATCTGAATAGGTTCAGTTCGGTTAGAGTATTTCGGTTTCAACCTTATGAAATCAAAACCGAACCGAACCAAATGTTCTTTAAATTTTTTAATTAATTTAATTAGTTTTTTTTTCACGATTCAGTTTTTTCAGATAATTTTTTTTTTCTTGGTTTAATTGTTTTTCTGTTTTTTTTTACCCCGGGGCATAATGTCATTTTTGTGGTGAAACCTAAACAAATGGAAGGACACTTTAGGGGTTTCCACCTAGTTTAGGCAAGCGTCGATTTTCTTGTTTTAACAACCAAACAATTTCCTAGGTAGGTAAAATGTGGACATTTCACCCAAGTTACTCTTCAGAACCCAGCATCACCCTGGAGCACGTTCACACTGGAAAACATTGATGAAGAAAATGTCTACTGTGGGTTTTTTTTTTTTTTTTTAGTTCTCTCTTCTCACTATCGCTGCTGCTTTTGGATTCCAAGTCAAAAGAGTCAGTCAAGCCAAATCCCTCTCAACGTGCCCCACGAGAAAGTGAAACAACACCCCCGTTGTCCCCTCAGATTACTTTCCTTTCTATTTCAAAATCTCTCTCAGTCTCATTCCTAGATCAGTTGGTGGGGCAGCCTATGTTTCTTTTGTCAGGATTCTCTTGCATGACAACAAGAGACCAGAAACAAAGAATTAAAATGGAAGTCCCACTTATAATAAAATATACAAAACCCAGAGAATCCCTACTCTCAACTACCTACCATACCATTCCATCTATAAGGAGCTTCCCATTGATTTTGCTTTCTCATATTGAAGTCATCAGCTAGTTATGGCTAGAGCATCTCAAGACTCTTCCTCCAAGTGGCACTCCCACTGGACCAAAAAGGTTGGAAACGAAGATGATGAAGTTCCAATCTTTAAGTCCTCAAACACCATTGAAGAAGAAAAAATGGAAAATGTTAAGAGCCATGTTGGAATGTCAACCCCAAAGAAAAAACTCCCAGCAGTAGCAGTTGCTAGGCTCCGATCGGTTCTTGCAGCCCTTGGTAAGAACCAATCAAGCCTCCCACTGGGGCTTGGATCCCGAGTTGTAGGTACCCTTTTTGGATATCGCCGTGGTCATGTCCATTTTGCATTTCAAAAGGATCCCAATTCACCCCCAGCTTTCCTTATTGAACTTGCTACACCAATAAGTGGATTGGTTAGAGAGATGGCATCTGGGTTAGTTAGAATTGCCTTGGAATGTGACAAAAAGAAAGAAGAGGAAAAGAAAGCTGTGAGATTGCAGGAAGAACCAATGTGGAGGACTTATTGCAATGGTAAGAAATGTGGTTTTGCTACTAGGAAGGAATGTGGGCCTAAAGAATGGAAGTTATTGAAAGCTGTAGAGCCAATTTCAATGGGTGCAGGGGTTTTGCCAGGGTGTGCAACTGAGGCTGGAGCTGATGGTGAACTCATGTATATGAGAGCTAAATTTGAGAGAATTGTGGGCTCTAGAGATTCTGAGGCTTTCTACATGATGAATCCTGATAGCAATGGAGCTCCTGAGCTCAGTATCTATCTACTTAGAGTCTAAAGTCCAGTCATTTATATTTCCTTTTTTTGTTTTTTCCTTAAGGTAAGCTAGTGATGCTTGCTCTCTCAAACTATATATATATATATATCCTTTTCTGTTTGTTCTTCTACTTCGGAGAAACTGGGGAAGTGGGCTTGACCTGTATTTTGTTAGTTATAGGTGGAGGGAGAATACTTTAGATTAGAACATGATGGACATGGATAGGTGGGGGTCATGATGGTGTGTATACATATAGTTTTTCTTTTATCTTTTTAGCAAGTTACTAGATTTGTTACATGTAAACCACCGCGGGGTTTTGTTTTTCAATGTAAAAAAATTACTAGATAAAAAATTCAAAGACCGTTATTGGTTTAATTAATAATTTAAATAATATCAAATGAAAAATGAAACAATAATAAATAAGTTAACAAAAGAAAAACAGAAAAAAATAAATCAAACTTGAATCTATATATATAAAAAAAACAATATATTATTTTAGGGTGAAACTATATATAAAAAAGCAAATTTAAAAAAACCATATTAAACTGAATGAGCTAAAAAACCTCGCGATCAAGAGTATAAAATTGAGATAATTTCATAAAAAAAAATTATGAAACATTTAAAGAATGAAATTGAAATAAATTAATTTTAAAAAGAAAAAAAAAAGTGAATCCTCATTAACATTTGAAATTGGTGATCTTGGTTATAAACTTGAGGCTAACTCAATAAAAGACAAATCACAAAAAATAACAAAACAAAACTTCAAAAAAGAATTAAAAAAAAATAAGAAAACATCATATTAAAAAAAAATTAAGCAAACTCTAATAGACCTCCTAAACTTGGTCTAATCTCTAAAACTTGCAACCCGTGAAATTCTGAATCCAGGTTCAATCAAAAAACTTAATTCTCAACCAATTTAATTTTCAAGAATGAAATCAATAGAAAACAATATTAAAGAAAAAACTTACAAAAGCAAAAAATAAAATAGCAACAAAAAAAATGAGAATTATATTTAAAAGAAAAAAAACCCAAGGAGAATGAAATTAAAAATGATCCCAAATAAAATAAACAATAAAAAAAAATAAGGATAAAATTTAAAAGATTAAAAAAATCATAGGAAGTGAAATTAAAAAATATTTGTAATCTGATAGATTATTTACATATTAGGTGAAATTGACAAACATTTGTAATTTAATATATTATTTATGTATTAAAAAATAGTAGTGGGTGAAATTGAAAAACATGTGCAATTTGATGAAAAAAATTTATAATTTTATAACTTATTCAAAAATTTTAAAAATAGGAATCAACATGATAAAGACTAAATGTGAAGGAAAAAAAAAAACTAAAGTGGTTGACCTTAAATTTTACAGGGTTTGGTGCAGAATTTGAGGAAAAGAGAGGAAAAAAAAGGTTATCGGCACAAAACCATAAATGCTTCTAGTACACGCGACACACCATCATGTAGAGGGCATTGATATCTTCCAAACACCACTCTAAAAGGCAGTGTTTTTTTAAATAATATTTAATATATATATCAATTACAATAATATCTCTAAGCAACCTCCAAGTTTACAATTAAAAAAATATAAAATGACAAAAAAACCCTTATGAGAGAGTTTTATTGTTTTTGTTTTAAAATGCATCAAAGTAATTACACAATTTTTTTTAAAAAAAATAGAAGTCTAAAACACTCCTGATTGAAAGACATTAGATTTTTTTTATTCTTAAACTAGAGTAGTAATTTTACCATGAAAAAAAAAGAAAAAAGAAAATGACAAATCTAATCCCATAAAGAATGTTAAAAATAATTGTTTTATAGTGAAAAGACAACCTTGCCTGCAATACCTAGTTCGATGGTTTTCGTTCCAAGGGCAGATTCATAATTATACGATTACAATGAGTATTGTTTTGAGTCTTGTTGCATAGTAATTTTTTTAGAAGAATTATGTTTTTAATTAACCCTTCAAACATTGTTTAAAAAATATATAAAAAAAATTATTCAAACATTGCTAACATATTTTCTAGTAAAACAATTAAGGAAAAATTACTCGTATAATATCTTATAGTTTAGTTGAAATTACACTTGTCTACTAAGTTTTAAAAAATTATAGATTGTATCTTAAGTCAATTATTTTTACAAATTAGATAAATTAACCAAATTACTTTTCTATATATTAAATTAAAAATCAACTAAAAAACACATTTGTTTTTCTTTATCTTTGATTAATGATTTCTCTCTCTTCCACACATCATTTTCTTTTTTTAAAAAAACACAAATCATCAAATCAACACAAAATTGTATAAAGATATGAAATTATGAAGTCTAGAAATCAACATGATAAAAACACTTCACTGAAAATTCCTTTTTCCCATAACAATCTACAGTCTCTCTATCTTTAATCCCTGTGCCCATAACAATCCCATAACAAATTCATTTTAAAATTAACAATACACTAAAAATACTGAGAAAATACTATAGTAATTTTCCTATATATTTTGGTGTGCCCTACAAGAAAGCATTTGTCTTTATTTTTTTAATTAATATATTTTTATCCTTTAATATTAGATTTGTTTTTTTATTAGGTTATTTCACTCTCATAACACAAATAATAGGTTTGGCGGATTAACATAGTTTGTTAGGTTTGTTTTTTTTATTTAACTTTTTTTTTCACTTTGATCCTTTAATATTGGGTTAATTAGGAATTAAGCTTCATGATTTACTTTATTTGCTTTATATTAGGTTAATTTAGTCTCAAGATCCGAGAATAGTGCGTAATGGGTTAACCTGAGTTGACTCAGGTTGCTTTTTTTGTGTTTTTTAATTGATTTTTTAAAATTTTATCATTTAATATTAGATCAATTAGGAATTGAGATTATAATATTTTTAATTTGTTGTCTATTAGAATATCTTGGTCTCATGATTAGGGTCACGAGCTTTGATATTTTAACCTCAGTTAAATCAAGTTTTTTTTTCTTTCAAAGAGATAATCTTAGTCTCATTTCCTTCAATATCAAATATTATTTTTATTGGATTGTCCCCGTCTCATGACCCAGGTTTGACAGGTTAATCCAGTTGATTTAGATTTTTTTATTTAACTTTTTTTCTCCTAATTTCATAATTTATTACTGTGTTTGATTGAGAATTAAATTTTATGATCTATTTCGGTTTGATTTTTACAAGATTATCCTGACTTCATGACCTGAGAATAGTGTTTGACAGGTTAACCTATATTGACCTGGCTTAATTTTTGTGCTATTTTTTAATTACTTTTTGTATAAATTTTATCGTTCAACATTAGGTCTGGCATGATCGATTAAGAATTGAGTTTTATAATCTGTTTTCATTTGCTTTTTATAGGGTTATCTTAGTCTCATGACTAGAGTCGTGAATTTAATAAGTTAATCTGGGTTAAGTCTAGTTGTATTTTTTTTTCTTTCTATAAGGTTATCTCGGTTTCATGACTCAGGTGATGGATTTGATGAATTAACTTTGTTTTTTATGTTTTTTTTTTAATTGATTTCTTTTTTTAGTCTAATCTTTCAACAGTGTACTAATTGGGGTTATCTTCGTCTTATAACCTGAGTCGCGAGTTTGATAGATTAACTTGGGTCATTTTTTAAAGTTATTTTTTAATTTTTTTATAATTTCACTCTTCAACATTAGGTTAATTGAGAATTAGATTTTATAATTTGTTTTGATTTGTTTTCTATGAGGTTATCATAGTCTCATAATTTAGGTTACATATTTGACATGTTAACTCTAATTGATCCAAGTAAATCTAATATGTTGTTATTTTAATATTAAAAAAGATATCATCTTGAAATTTTTTTAGTCAAACTATGTTTTTACTATTTATCCGAGTTGTTTTTGAATCAGCAAAGTCAACCAGGTCACATCGAGTTTAATCTCCACACGGTTTAAAATTTTTTTCCACTAAAAAACATTTGTAATATATATATATATATATATATATATATATATATATATATATATATATATATTATTAAACCCGCATTATTACACAAGTTAATAATCTAGTTCTTTCTAAGATGGAGCAGATTGAGAAAGCAAATTTGGAGCCCAAACCTTTGAACACAATATGAGGCCCGCCGTCGCCCTGTAATTATTGAGGAGGTTAACACATCACTGTTTGACTTTATTTCTGATGTTTAATCCATATTTTCTTGTTATGTGTTGTTTTCTTGTAACAAATTAATTATGATTTATGGTTCCATGTCCTGCAATTTTTCTTTTATTTTGCATTTGGAAATTGAGAATATTTTTTTTCTCAGTTGCTTCAAGATAAACTGCAACTATATCCATATGATCCATGTGACAAGCTGATGTACCTCAGATACACACACACTCACATGCTGGGAAGTTTGAATTTTTGTGTGTTTTCTTGGAACGGTTCTGTTAATTTGAGTTTGGTTGTTGGGAAAATATGAAGATTTGTGCTTTACTGGATTTTTTTAGTTGTTTGTTCAATTGGGTAGTTTTTAATGTGTATGGTTGCTGAGAAAATGTGGGAGTTTTTGAAGGGAATCGGTGTTTTGAGTTGTGGAATATTTTTTTTTTGTGATTTGAATTATGCCTTTGGCACACATTTCTTTCCAATTTAAAATTAATAGTTGAAGAAGCCCAAAATAATTGGAAAAAAAAATAATCACGTGTATATATGTGCGTTCAACACTAATGATTGATAGATTTCGATAACTGAAACCCACTAATCAAAGATATGACGGTGGTTGTTTGGATTTTTTTAAAAATTTAATTGTAAAATTGTGATATTTAAAACAAGAACATTCTAGTGTGGTCTAATTTTTAAATAACCTAATATTAAAGGATATAATTAAAAAAAAAACTAAACAAAAAAAATTAAAGAAAAAAAAAAGAAGCAAAATACTGTTACAATAACCAATGCTTTTTAAGTATAGCTACAGTGATTTAGCCATATTTTTTTAGGCTTTGTTAATTTTAGGTTGTTTAGTATGATGGTTTAAACTACATGTTTTAAAAGTATTTTTGGCATGGAAAAAAAAATTAACTTAATGTTATTTTAGTATTTTTGGATAGTTTGATAGTGTTGATATTAAAAATAATTAAAAACTTTTAAAAAAATTATTTTAATATATTTTCAAGTAAAAAACACATTTAAAAAGTATCGTATATTAAATTACCAAACCCAAAAATTAAATGAGGGAAGGGGCCTAATGCAATTTATATTATTGTTTAATTTATATCAATTTCAATCCCATGCTCATATTATTGTGGAATTTCGAAGTAAGGAAGACTAACAAAAACAGGAGTGTCGAAGAAGTGCTTTAACAAAACAAGACGGCAATTGCAGCGGGTTAATTTTTGAATCTGTTGATTTCATTGCGGAACTATTCCATTATGTTACTCAATTGGAACTGGGTAGTGGGCCAATACATTGGTGTTTTTATTTCCCTTTCCACCTTTGAACCAAACTGTCTTACAGATTTACAAGTATTGTTTTTTCTCTACTAATAAAAACTATATGGATAATGCATTTGAATACGGTGATGTCTGCTTAGTTGAAGGAAAATTACATATCTGATGTGATTTTCAAACAACAAATCTGTATCCTTTATCTAAGAAATTGAAGTCTTGCTGTATATTGTTTCATTTACTTGCATGTTATTTTGTGCTCCGAGAAAGCAATTAGGACTTGTGCATATGAAATGATTACTGTTTTTCTTTTTGCCTTCTTAGTAGAAATTAAGGGCATTCCATTAAGGACTTGCACCAAGTTCGTTTCTTTTTACCCTTTCAATTCCCCTGTTTTGCTAGGATCCCTTTTGGACCATATGTGTCACTCATCTATCCCATAAATAATAATAATAAAAAAAATCAGCATTTGGTCTAAAAGAGTAAACTGCTTCAATCATTGCTTTTAGTGCATAAATTCTGCGTGGCTTGATCCCAAGAGATTTTATTAAAGCCTCATCATAGAACTCATCAAAAGCAAAATATAAAAAGAAAATAAAAATCCAATCCCTCAGCAGAATTAGGCCTTTGTCATTCGTTGACTGCTTTTTTCCCCTTGCCACTTTGATTCTTTCTCCTATACAAAATTTCTAAAGCATCACTGTTACACCTTGCATTATTTTACAAGGATTTTTTTAAACATAGCACACTGGCTAAAAATCTCAGCAAAAATAACACAATTAAAAACTTATTTGTGAAAATAGCATAATTTATTAAGATGCACAGATCTCATATGCGCTATCAAGAGACACATAGGTCTTACCTACACGACCAATCAAATTTAAACACCATTAAAAAAAAATTCTTTCTTTTTTATTCCCATCTTATTTCTCTCTTTCTTCTTCCTCCTCCTCCCCCTCCCCCACACCGCCTTCACCCTCCCTATCTCCATCTCTCTCTCCATTATAACAACTCTCTCTTTCTCTCTCTCTCTCTCCCCACTACATCCTTTCTCTCTCCACATGTGGCAGACACCATTGCCGCCACCACTTTTGCGCACCAACATTATTCACAACACCTCTCTTTCAACAATTTCAGGTATAATCCACCCTCCCTGTATTAATTTGATGTTTTTTGAGCTAATATTTTATTATGTTAGGGTTAGGGTTTTTTTCCTGTTAGTTTAGGGTTTTGTTGATTTTTTTACATTAATTAGCTATAAAACACATCAATTGAGTTGATAAATTACATTACCTAGACAAAAAATTAATAAAATGACAATATTGATAAACTAGGTGTAGGTTTTGTTGTGTTGTTTCACATACTTTGTGAAGTATGAAATTATTATGTTATTATGGTGGTACTATTATCAGTACTGACAATGATATAACTTATAATGAAGGAACTAATGAGTTCCTTAGTATTAGATTAGACATGTCACTAGCCGAACTAAAAAAATTAATATATGGAGGCATTAAATGAAATTTTTCTAAAATTAAAGTTGACTTTATTGGAGGATGAAAGTTAGGTATGTTCAAATTGTTATGTTAGTGTGCCCATTTCTAGTGATAAAAGTTTGAATTCAATAGTTAGGTTGGCCATTTAAAATAGCTTGCAGTTTTTAAAGCTTAACTTAAATAGTAAACCTAAACAATAAAACTTCTCTAGTATAGAGTTCACCTGAGTCCCAACTTACATTCAACGGATCTTATAAGCATCACAGGTAGTTGGTCCATTTAGGGTAGGTGGTGATGTAATGAACCTAATATTGACTTGAGAAATTAAGGATATAAAACCTTGGTTAGGTATGACAACTACTACATTGTAACATCCCCCATTCCGGGATAAAAACAACACTCTCATGTCAACCGAAAACAGAGTAAATTTTTTTCTTCCCTTATATATATATATATATATATATTCATGGTTTTCATATTAAAATCTATCGAAATTTCGACGGAGTCCCCCTTATACCGGAAGGTCCCAAGTTATCGATATGTAACCTGTTTACACTTCTAATAACTCGCATCTCATAACTTAATCCCGACCCAATCATTATGGGTTTTAATTTCCACAATATTCTCACACCTATTACCCATAATATTCATGATATATATATTATATAACAAAATATCAGTATGGATGGATAAAAAGTAAATACTTAGATATGAAAAATAGTTACATGAACTACATAGATTAAGTTCATTCAATCAAGTTTAAACATTAATTATACAAATTAAGTTATACAAATATTTTCATGTTTACAAAATATAAGGGTATACCCCCTATAACCTAAATTACAAAAGGAAACATAAGCTAGGATCTACTCCTGTCGAGCATGTGATGTTCCTGAAACAAAATACATATTATTGAAAGATGAATATAACATAAAAATAACAACATGAATATCAAACAATTTCAACAGGGTAACATGCATTCATATTTTGTTCACTTCTCCTTTCTGGTTTTCATTAGAATCTCTTCCTTATTCAAACTATTAATAATTGTTTCCTCTTTCAGTATTAACCTCAATTCCAGACTTTATAAGATCAAACATGATTATCTTTGTTTAACCCATTACCGATACCCCTTTCATTGGTATCATCATCATCATCCCATAGGAGTCGATGCAAGGTGATCCCCTTATCCGAGATCCTAACATACACTAAATGTATGCTAGCCAATACATGGTAATCCCCTTACCTGGGATCCTAACATACATTAAATGTATGCTAGCCAAAACATGATAATTCCCTTACCCGGGATTCTAACATACACTAAATGTATGCTAATCAAAACGAGATCCTAACATACACTAAATGTATGTTAGTCCAAACATGGTGATCCCCTTGCCCGGGATCCTAACATACACTAAATGTATGCTAGTTTACGCCTCAAATCATACTTCTCATATTTCATTTGTCAGTGATAATTTCATCACTTAGCAATTCATACAACAACCTTTCTCTTTGAGTACACATACATTCAGTAATTCACATTTCACATCAGTAATATATATTAAAACATGGAATTTACCTAAAAGGTAAAGGTGTGATTCACCTACCTGCAATAGAAGCTCTACTCGTGCTCCCTTGTTGCTGCTGTTGCACCACGCCTGTGGTCCCTCCTGCAAATCACAGGTTTATCTCATAAATTTTCCTCACTCAGGATATGTTTTATAATAACCATATCAATAACCAATAAGTCTTTCTTTTAGTCATTTCTTAATATTTTATATTTTTCTCATTTCACTCGTTATTATTATTGTTCTTTGTCCAACCCTAGTTATCATTCCTTTCTTTATATTTGGACTGTCATTGTCCAGCTGTTACTGTCTCATTTTTGAACTATTACTGTCTGACCTCTCCTCAAGTTTTTAACTATATCTGGAGTTATAGAACTCCAATTCAAGCAAAATTAGTGTCGTTAGAAAGTTAAGACATGAGGCTACAAGTTCTCTAAAATAAAGGAGAACCTAGTTTGCCTCTAAAATAGTCAAAATCGCTCATCAACAAACACTTGAACTGTTACTGTTTTGTTTTTGAACTGTTACTGTCTAACCTCTCCTCAGACTTTTAACTATATTTGAAGTTATAGAACTCTGATTCAAGCAAAATTAGTGTCGTTGGAAAGTTAAGACATGAGGCTACAAGTTATATGATTTAAGGAGAACCCAGTTCAACCTCTAAGATAGTCAAAATGGCTCGTCAACAAACACTTGGACTGTTACTGTCCAACTGTTACTGTCTGACCTCTCCTCAGATTTTTAACTATATCTGGAGTTATAGAACTCCGATTTAAGCAAAATTAGTGTCGTTGGAAAGCTAAGACATGAGGCTACAAGTTTTATGTTTAAGGAAAACCCAGTTCTATCTTTAATATAGTCAAAATCGCTCATCAACAAACACTTGGACCGTTACTATCCAACTGTTACTGTCTCGTTTTTGAATTGTTATTGTCTGACCTCTCCTCAGATTTTTAACTATATCTGGAGTTATAGAACTCCGATTCAAGCAAAATTAGTGTCGTTGGAAAGTTAAGACATGAGGCTACAAGTTCTCTAAATAAAGGAGAACCTAGTTTGCCTCTAAAATAGTCAAAATCGCTCATCAACAAACACTTGGACTGTTACTGTCTGGTTTTTGAATTGTTACTGTCTGACCTCTTCTCAGATTTTTAACAATATTTGAAGTTATAGAATTTCGATTCAAGCAAAATTAGTGTCGTTGGAAAGCTAAGACATGAGGCTACATGTTATATGATTTAAGGAGAACCCAGTTCTACCTCTAAAATAGTCAAAATGGCTCGTCAAAAAACACTTGGACTGCTACTGTCCAACTATTACTGTCTCGTTTTTGAATTGTTACTATCTGATCTCTCCTCAGATTTTTAACAATATCTGGAGTTATAGAACTCCGATTCAAGCAAAATTAGTGTTGTTGGAAAGCTAAGACATGAGGCTACAAGTTCTATATTTAAGGAGAACCCAATTCTGTCTCTAATATAGTAAAAATCACTCATCAACAAACACTTAGACTGGTACTGTCCAACTGTTACTGTCTGACATCTCCTCAGATTTTTAACTATATCTGAAGTTATAGAACTCAAATCTATAATTTAACATCTAGGCATCAATTCATAATCGACTTTAAAACAACTCATAAGACCATGTTTAGAATATTTTACCCGATACGAATTAAGGTCTCGATCCCTCTCTTTTTTTCTAATGACAGCCGACCCTCCCCTCTTCTCTTCTCTTCTTGTTTAATTTTTCTTGTTAATCCCTTGCCCACCAGTGTTTATTTTTACTTATAACCCTTAATCCTGGATGAGTTCTTGAAATTTGGTGTTTCTCTCTTAATCTGTAAAAATAGATACCAAAACTCCCTCTTTTCTTTCTTCACGATAGTTGCAGATTTGTTTTTGGTAAGAAGAGTAGTATTTATGCTCTATAATTATTCTTATTTACATTTAGGCCCCATTTTCTTTAAGTGTATTTGTTTTGCCCCCATTTCTTTTTAGTTTAGTTTATTTTCTTTAATTTAATCCAACCTTGATTATCTCGGGATTTACATACATATTATTATGATGACTCTAAACCAAGTGATGAGGAAGATGACCGTCATATCGATGATATAATTAAAGAAATATGAGTTAGTTAATCTAATAAGCCAATTCATAGGACCTTCCATTCCTAAATTTGAGGATGTTAGTGGGTCTACTCAAATGATATATAATGAAAAAGCTTTGAGTTGTAGGAATTCAAGCTTAACTACCGAGTTAGAGGTTGGACAAACCTTTGAAACCAAGTCTAAATTAATTACTATAAATAAGCAGTATGCATGAACCAAGATGTTAATATTATTTGCATGGGAGTATCAAAGAATTCTGATTCATTTGAAGTCTCAAAATTATAAGAACCATACGCATGTTTCAACCTAATGATTATATAAGGACACTATCAAATTGACTTAGATCTTATTGCTAATGTGATGTTGAACATTATCCAATTCAATTAAGTATTAAAATTATGACCAATTAAGGTACTATACATAGAGATTTTGAGTATGATGTTTCATATTATAAGGCGTGGGTAACTAAATAGAAAGTATAGGATTAATTATTTGGTTTTGAAACAATTATATTATTCGATAGTTTTACTCATATGTACCTAGTATTTTGCCCATATTTTATATATAAAATGCCTTGATATTCTTTGTTTTATGCTTTAAAAGCACTTTTAGATGTAAGATTCGAAAAGAAGAAATTTGAAGATAAAATTCAGATCATGTTCCAGTCTGTGTCGAATATTGACAGATTTGACCAAACATTCATACATTTATATCCATATATGGCAAGAAAAAGAAAGAAAGAAAGAAAGAAAGAGCATGGAAATCATAGCTTCAAAGACAAGTCTCGTATTCTGTCAGTTTTGACTTTTGACCATTCCGACTTGAAAATCTTGAGATAAAAAAGTCTGTTTGTTGCAAACTCAAGTTTATTGGATTCCTGACTCGAAGACCTATCAACCTATAAAAGTTTAGTATAAAAAAAGCTGATATATGAGAGACAAGATTTTTCTAAGACAACCCATAAGTTCTGTCAACAAACATGTTTTTTGAAGAAACAAGTCCAATTTAGTTTCCAAGCATCCAAATTGACATGGAAGTTATTTCTTTATATGTAAAAGGTAAAGACATGGGCAAATTAACTTCACTAAGTCCATCAAAGCTTGAAGATTTCATGCAAAACTATTTTTTTTTCTTTATAGAAAAGTAGTTAATGTATTACTTAAATAAAGATTGTCTACTTTGGAAATGACTCATGTTTTTTTTTTATTTCCTGATAAAAATGAACTAGTAGGAAGGTGGGTATTATGGTTTTTTTATCTGATAAAAAGGAAAGAGAGAGGTGAAGAAGGGGGCAGCCAAAAAGAAGAAGAAAAAACTCACTTTTTTTCTACACCCAAAATTATGTTTTCATCTTTTCTCTTTCTTAGTTTTTTTTATAGTCATGCAAGGTTAAGTTATTTTTCTTGGTTGAAAGGATATAGAAGCCTTCAAATTTCAATAACTGTGAGATTTACTTTATCTTTTCTTTTTAGATTATATGATGAATATGAATGTTTTCCTATGCTTATTTCTTATGATTATTTAGTTTGATTGTTAGAGTGGACTCTAAATTATTATTCTATATATTTATTGCTAAGTTTGTTATCAAAACCAGAGTTGTGATATTTAACTTGTGAAGTGACTAAGTTTAATAATTATGATGGATTTATATTGAACATGTACTACCGACAGTTGTGCTGTCTAGATTTACCAACCTATCTAGTTCTTAAGGTTGCCATTAAATTAAATTACAAGCGCAGACATTGTAGTTGTTTAATGGTTAGGGTTGGTTATAATATGGATTGGTTAACTATCTAATTTTAAGAAAAGATAAATATTTTGAATATAAATTGATGTATCGTTTCAATGATCAGTTTTGATTTTTGTCGGTGCATGTTTACTTGAGACCAAAGTTTTTCTCTTAATAATTACAATTTATTTAATTTAGTTTGATTACTTTATTTTGTTTATCCTATCATAGCTTAGATAATCTCAAAACCCCCTCCATCTTTGAATCATTTAGCATAAAGACCCAAACTAGATCTTTCTCGCGGGATTGACCCCTTGCTTGCTTTATACTATCTTATTTGTTTAAACTTGGTTAATTAATTTGTGTGATTGTGACATCGCAACAAATTTTAGCTCCATTGTCGGGGAAGTGATTCTAGTTGATTCTTGTGTTGTGATCGTTATTTATTTCGTTCTTAAAAAAAGTTATTATTCTCCCTATTTAAAATGAATTTTTTTGGTAGAATTAAGCTTTGACATTTAGTTTCCTAAAGGAAAACAATGTTCTGAGCAAGACTAGTTTGTCTTTGGCCACTTGCCCCACCCTTTTGAGGCTATATTACATTGTTTTCTAGGGTTTTTTAGGCATTTTTGTGTTTTAGCATTGAATTTTCATTTACTTTCACTATTTTAAATCTTTCTTGATTGATTTATTTTTAGTTTATTAGAGCTTTCTTGACTATTTATGCCTGTAACTTGATCTACTAACCAAGCAAAAGTGCAGGTAGATCTCCAAATAAAAAACACTTTAAGCAAGTTATGAAAGGAAGGCCACATCAACACCATGGTTGTTACATGACAATAAATACTCAATGAGCTCGTTGCTCCCAACATGGAGAATCAACCATTGTGCATAAACATTGACAACAATGTCAACTTTAAGCTCAAGTTTGGGTTTATACACTTGCCAATATTTAATGGACTTGCCAGAGAAGACCTTCATACTCATCTCAAGGAATTCCACATGATTTGGGTTAAGATGAAACTACATGGAGTTGATGAAGAACAAGTTAAGTTGAAAGCTTTTCTTGTTTTTTTTTAAAGGGGCAACAAAATCATGACTTTTCTCCATCCTTCTCGGTTCCATTGGAACTCGGAATGGCATGAATTTTTTTTCCTTAAGAAGTATTTCTCAGCGTCTTAAGTTGCCAAAATAAGGAAGGTAATATATGGGATTCAGAAATCTCATGGGAAAACACTCTCTGAATATTGGAAAAGATTTAAGCAACGGTGCATTCAATGTGCTCATCATCAAATACCCGATCAACTACTCATTCAATAATTCTATGAAAAATTGATGCCTACTAACTGAAGTATCATTGATGTGGAGGAGCATTGGTAGATAAAACACTTGAGGTTGTACGTCAATTGATCTCAAATGTAGTAGCCAACTCGAAATAATTTGGCACGCGTGGAGACTTCCCAAGCAAATAAGGTAAGTATTGTTAACCTTGAGAATAAAGTTAATGATCTTACTTCTCTTGTGCGTTCTTTGTCTTATAGAAATATACAACAAGTGAAAATTTATAGCATATGCTCGTTACAAGGTCGTGCTTCATATATATGCCCAACAATGCAAGAAGACTAAATTAAACACGCTAATATAGTTGATGGAGCATTCAATAACAATACCTAGCATAAAGATGATTCTTTTCTAACACGTACAATCCCGAATGGAGATATCACCTGAACTTATGCTATGGGATCCTGCAACAATAAGGCAATCAAGGCCAACAGTTCCACCCCAATGGATTTTTAGCCCTAATAGAATTATTAAGCGAGATAAGCCCCTGCACTTATAAATCTCAATGATATGGGTTCATCAAGTGATGATCTTAGTGAGATTATGAAAACCTTAACTTTTAACACAATGACTTTATAAAAAAAATCCATGTCTTTTCAATAGGAAACAAGGTAATGTATTCATAACTTAGAGAAGCAAATGGAGCAAGTAACTTCAAGTGTAAGGAAATTAGAAGCACAAATCAATGAAAAATTGCCCTCTCAAGCATTGAATCCAAAAGAGAATGTTAGTGCAATCACGTTGCGAAGTGAGAAAGAACTTGAAGAGTAAAGGTCCAAACAAATTGAGATGAAGGAAGAAGAGGAGATAGAAACTGAAATGAATATAAATAAGAAATAGCCTACTCCTGTATAGACCGAAACAACCACCAATACTTCAAAGGTAAGCCCTAATTGAATGAATTCCATTTTCAAGAAAATCTCTCATTTTCCTTCGAATACTTCTAGGTCTAAGAAAGAGGACAAAGAAAAAGAGATTTTATAGGTTTTCAAGAAAGTGAAACTCAACAATTCCTTTGATTGATGCTATCAAGCAAATTTTCAAATATGTGAAATTCTTGAAGGAGTTGTGTACTACCAAAATCGCTTATAAGCTAAAAGGCTACAAAATGGTAATATGGGTGAAGTTGTATCTACTATTGTTCAAAAGAATTTGCCTTTAAAACAAGAAGACCAGGTGTGTTTACTATCCCATATGTTATTAGTAATGCTAGCTTTAAAAAGTCTTTATGCGATTTGGGTGCATCCATTAGTGTTATGCCTAAACATGTTTATGATTCTCTTAGTCTTGATTCTTTAATTAAAACTAGTGTTGTAATACAACTTATAGATAGTAATTTTGTTTATTCACTTAGTGTGATAGAAGATGTACTAGTCAAGATTAATAGTTTGGTTATTCCATACGACTTTTATATTCTTGATATGGAATGTGACCCCTTAAACACTAACATGCCTATCTTGTTTGGAAGACTATTTTTAAAAACTAACAACACTAAAATTGAGTTTGGTAAAGATACTTTGTCTAAGCTCTTTATCTTCTTTTGATGTTTAGCTTCCAAGCATGCATGCTCTTCATTCTTCATTAACTTCTTTTTAGATCTTATGTTATAAATTTGCTTAAAAGGGGGGCCTATATTTCACTCTTGAATATGCATACTTGACAGGTAAAACTCTAAAATGTTTACATATTGATGCTTATGTATGCTTATATTGGATATGGATTAACTTTTTTGAACTTGATTCACAACTTCCATTTTTTTAATTTTAGGTAAGATTTCTGAGTCTGACTGATTTTTGTGAAGAAGTATTTTGCCAAACTATTATCATGATTGAATTTTAAACATATTAGAGAAGAGAAAATCTGAGTCATGACCCTTTCATTACATATAATAAAAAGAGTTCATACACTTTTGATAATTCAAACTTAAAGAAAGGAAAAAAAAAACCTATACATCACTACTCAAAGAAAACATTCCATCTATTAACTATATTTCTAATAAAAGCTGTGATTGTATCCAAGTGCTCTCGGTACTTCATTGCATCGTTACTAACTCGGGTAGCCTACTATTCTAATCTCTCGACTTGACTGGTTGCTTGCTTAACCTGTCTTGTCATTTGTCTTATTTTGTCATAGAATAAAGTGTTATCAGTAATTAGGGCACCATTAATGAAAGCTAAAGCCTTATTGTTTCTTTGAAGCATTCGTATCGTTCTTTTTAGATAGGTTACTTTAGCCATCGTTCTTTGCAGCTCTTCCTTTTCAATGTCAAGCTCAACTATTTTAGAGTTAATTTGAAACTCAACACTATTGATGTAATCTTTACATTATTGATGCTCTTGCTTGGATCTCTTCAATTCATTTTCCATTTTAAAGCATTGACCTCTTAGCACTATCAATTCTTCCTCTTGAATTTCTAGCTCAAATCGTAACACCATGAGCTATTCTTTTAAAGACTTAACTATTTTCTTGTAGTTTTTCATATCAAATTCAACACTCCTTTCTTCCTTTAATTGTGCTATATATTGGGCTCGAATCATTCTTTCTTCTTCTATGTCAATTTTGACTAAATGATTTTTCTATTTCTTAGTGTCTAATTTCTTTTTAAGGTTGTCTTTTTCCTTTTTTAGTACTCATTATACTCGTAGCTGAATTCTTGATGTTGGCCCTTTCTTTCTCTATTTGTACATATTTGTTGATCAGTTCATCATGCTTGGCTATTCAAATTCCCAACTCATCTTGAATCCCTTTAGCTTCTTTTTCGACCATCTTAGCCCTTGCCATTTTTTTTATTGCCTTAAGATCTTTTGCCAAGGTCACTAACTATTCATCATTTTCTTTTAGCTACTAATTCAAAAACATTTCATCTTATCCTCTTCTTCTTCCAGTTTTTTTTTCCTAGAAGCTATTGATTCCCCTTACTGTTGTAAAGGTTAATTCTGCACTTTTCTAATTGCTCTCTCAACTCTTTCTTATTGTCAATCCTTTTTCTTTTTAGACTATCTTTAGTTGCTTGTAACTGTTCTATTTCTAGGTTTCTAAGAGCCATCAATTCAATTATTCTAAAAAACCCGTCATTTCTCCAGATGGCGTAATCTTGCCTAAATAATTATTCAACCTCAGTTTCTTCATTTTTCTTTACCATAAGAAGTCTTCCCCAATCTTGTCTAATATATTTAAGCTCCTCTAATGATAACTAATTTTTGAATGATCCAATGAAATCAACTAAACCTAAGGTTTTTTTAACACATATTGTATTCTACCAAGCTATCTTGTTACCAATGCAAGATCATACCCAATGTAACCAGTGATTCTAATAAAAGGGACTCATGTTTTACTACCATAGCTCATTATAGATTTTTTAATCATTGAAGCCTTGCTGAGTTTTAATTTGCTGGAGTCTTGCTAGACTTTTTCATTGTCAAAACCTTGGTGAGTTTTTCAATAATTGGAGCCTTGTTGGGCTTAGAACCTTGTTGAGTTCTAATTTGCCTGAGTCATGCTGGACTTTTTATTTGTTAAAACCTTGCTGGTTTTTAATTGTTGGAGCCTTACTAGGCTTAGAACCTTGCCGAGTTATAATTTTTCGGAGTCTTGCTGGACTTCATTAAGGATTTTTCTTGATCAATTCCTATGCAAAAAATTATATAATGCTTTAAATGTTATGCATGTATATTTACCTAGTTTGAAATATAATCCCCCTTTCTAGCAAATCATCTTTTGATTGGTGGAAAGGTTTGTATTACCAATCTAGCCTCTTGGTCGCTCGGTTTAACTCTTCAACCTATTCGAGTTTCGCTAGTATGATCAATGTATTTGACTGTCTCTTTGTCACACAGCCTGGACCTTTAGGTAATAAATGAAACTCTGCTCAGTTGACCATTCTTTAAGAAATAAGAAACATTTTTAGTTGCGATGTTGCCCTCCTAGTCCTATTATGCCTTCTAATTATGGTGTTCTTGTATTATTGCCCACTCATTATTTATTTTAATGAAGTTATGCTTAAACTCTCATTTTCTAAAGGATTTCATCAAATCATCTATTATCAATGACCATTTTAAATTGCCCCTAGGTGATCGGAATATTGTTTGTTATCCATCTTAAGGTCCATTACATTGCCATTCTCAGCTGCTCATCTTTTCAAGGATGACTTATAAAAAATGTCAATGTCATTCTGTAAAGGACTTTGCAGACTTGGTCAATAACCTTTTTTTAAAAAATCTTTATTGTTTTGGAATCAATTTGTAAATTTCAAGAATCATTTCAATTTAAGTCTAATTGTTGCAAAGAAACTCTAAGATGTAATTTAGAAAGTGTTTTTTTTTTTTATCGTAACCCTAACACAAGTCACTCATCACTAAGTTGCATCTTTTATGTATTTTTTGGTTGAGAATTGACAAGGTAATGGTTGCAAAAAAAAGTGTTAGCTCAAAGTTGGGCTATCCATGGCTTAAATGATTTTTTTACATTTTAAAAATAGAAATTTACCCGATGTAAGCTTAAAGCAATTTTGTTTTGAATTTCTTACAATTCTCAAGGGTTTAAATCTTTCTTTAGAAAAAGGATGATTTGGTTTAGTGAAGGAACATAATGAGGTGACCTTCTGCTTTTATAGGTTTCAAGGTAAGAGACTCAAGTGAAAACTAGAGGTTTTGTTGAAATTTTTTTTTTTGGTTTTAAAGATTTAGGATCACTATGATTGTGTCTTTTTTTTTTTTCATTGCATTTATTTAATTCATCCTTTTTGATTATTTTGTGACACGACCAAAAGATTGATGTCTTCTCCCAAGTGCAGGAGTGTCGAAGTAATAAATAACCCGGCAAGACCGGAGTCGAACCACAGGGAGGTTAATTGTATAAATTATAAGCAACAATAATAGTAACAACAATAACAAGAACAACAATAACAACAGCAACAACAACAATAACAATACTCATAATACTAGTAGTAGTAGTAATACTAATAATAGTAATAGTAATAGTAATAGTAATAGTAATAGTAGTAATAATAATAATAATACCAATAATACTATTAATAATGATAATAATAAAGATTAAGAAGAAGAAGAAGTTGATGAGAACTTTGAGATGGAAGATTAACGTAAGGATTAAACAATGATAACAAAAAATATCAAGGTTAGAGGATCTACTAATGGTATTTCAAACAAGTATAGTATAAACTCTTATTATTCAATTGGAAACCACACACAAAAAAGGTTCCAATCAGATTATAAATTGTTAACATGATTACATTAGTTATCTTATTCGAATAATACTAATACTTGTAAATGTTGTCAGGCATTCATGATTATAACTTATGTTAACAACAAATCAAGTTACTTTCATAGCTCAGGTGTCGGTTATACCATACAGTATGTGCTATGAAAGTGCCAAGTATTTGTTATGCCAAGTATTTGTTGTAACACAACATAAATCTAGATTAACCATTTAACAAGCAAAGTAGTAAAAGTGAACAAGATAACAAATATAAAGCATGTTAGTATCCAACATTAAGGTCCATGTTAAGTTTATATTATAGTTATTCTTACACCATTAGTGTATCCTTTTCACCTTGACATAATTAACTTAGCTACACATAATGAAAGAAAGAAACATAAATAAATAAGATAAGAACATAAATGAGAAAGAAGTTAACTAAGTAAAGAAAAAGAAATGAAAGGCATAAACAAGAGATTAATATAAACAAAACTTAAGTATTACAAAAGAGAGAGCAAGAGCATGATCTTAATCTGAACACCAAGATGCCTAAATACATGGCAAATGCCTCCTTTTATAGGCCAAAATTCAGAACTATTGATTTGTTAACTAATTGATGAATAGGTGGCCACATCTTGACTTGATGACAATTCTTATCTTCTTGTCTGCCAAAACCGTCATTAATAACGTCATAATTTGAACAGACTTCAATCATAAAAGTTCTAGGAAATTGTCTCATCTTTCTAGGGTACAAATTTAAGATCATTTAGACTTCTAGAACTCGAGATATGGGCTGAACACTGAATAGTGTCTGGGCTGCAGGACAGATTCGGACTTCTTTGTTGTTGCTACAATTTGGACTTGAAAACGACCTTGTTAAATCTTAGGCTCCGCATGAAAGTTTTAGGCCTATGTCTTACCTTTCCATCCATATAAAGTAGACCCAAATCCGAGATCTACAGCTCCAGATATGACCCAATTACCAAACAATGTTCCAGTTTGGACTGCACAAACGTCTCTTTTCTAAGTTTGGCCATCTATTTGTCCTTTCAATTTCAGTACTTCAACTCATCAATCAATTCTTTCATTTATGTGATAGGCCTGCATTTAAGATGAACACTTACCATAAATTAAAGGTATCTTATATTATTAGATATGTTATTATAAAGCATGCTTTAGTTAAGGAGTTATTGATACTTCAAGTGCAAAATGATGATATAAAACCTTGATAAAAATGCACTTTTAAGTACTAATCACACCCCTCAACCAGCTTATTACTAGTCCCTGGTAATCAAAGCATTAAAATAGAAAAACTATTTGCAAATTCCACAATGCAAGGCATTCATCATTCAACTTCCATTAATCTATCCAGATAAACAAACTCTCATTAAGTTTATATATCTGCTCAATATCTCTTAAACAAAATATTAATAAACCTTCTTTTTTATGTGCTCAATGTATGAAAACATAGATGATGGGGCTTTTATTAGAGGAAAACAATATTCCATTCTAATGTTTAAGGTTAACTTCCTTGGTTCTAATGATATAAAACCTTGATAAAAATGCACTTTTAAGTACTAATCACTTTGGTAGGGCTTCTTCATCTTGTTTTGACCTTGAAGTGGTTATTTTTGTCTTTCATTTAAGCATGCCCCTCATGCATTTAGAATTTCTTGGGCTCTGTGACTTTTTCATGACCTCCTTAGTCTTTGATATTTGAATTATGTTTGCCCCCCAGTGTAGGATGTGATCCTATATGGAATCAACTCTTCATCTTTGGAATCTCTATTTGCTCCTCAGTGGGGTGTGATCTTAATCAAGGTTTTTATGAAGAGCAAATTATTTAGACTCAATTGGGGACCATAAGGGATATATTTTTAGAATGTGAAAGGATAATAAAGATGACATTTCATCATTTCAAGTGCAAATGGTTAGAACCAATAAATTTTATCCTCATCTAATGTGATGATTTAGAACTTTTGCATAAGGATTACATTTTCATGAATGAAAGACTAGCAAATCAAACTACATGTGATTATGCATACAACTAAAATGTAGCTACATGAGGCATGAGTTTTCCATTCTTCATGTATTGGTTCAAAATTATTTGGTCATCTCAAAATGAGAATTGCTTGAATGATTTATTTGCCACCTTACAAAAGGGAGTTTAAACACTATCTTAAACAAACATCAAATTATTTTTAAAATCAAAAAGCAAATTTAATTTTGTAGGATTATTTTGGTAAAGAGTTGTTTTACAAACTGACATGGTCAAAACATTTTGAATAAAGTTATAGGATCAGTCATGAGTGTCAATTTTATAAGTTTCAAAGGGGTTGCCTCTTAGCATTTTGCATGGCACACCTTGGGGTTCAACCATTTCTACCATTATATTTATCTAATCATGGACAACAATATAATATTAAGTTATTACTTAATATTAAAAAGATGAGATGTAATCCCAAAACAAAAATACAAAATAGCAAAGTTCCATAACAAAATGATTAACAATACAACACCCTTGTTAGACCAATTTCCCCATCAATATTTTTGTCTCAACAGTGTTTACCAACCACTTATTATGTTGAATATGATCCAATGATAATATAACAAGATGACATTATCTCTCAACCTATCTATTTCTCATCAGCTTACAAACTTGATATTATAAAATTCTTACGATTTTTAGTTGAGTGACTTTAGAAAAAGGTGAAGATGTTTGATGTATCTAGTTTGCAGTAAATCACAATGAATTTTAAGGTAAGACAACATGAATCCTTAAAGAACTTAGGGCGTTGAAGGAAATAATTTACAAACATTGATTAACCAGATAAGTATCAGAAACAATCTTTTGATGAGAGTATGAAGAGGGACAAGGACGCATATTCATAGTGAGCTTTTTGGTATTGGCTTCCATGTGTGGGGGCTTTTTTCTCGGAGCGAATGATTTGTCTTATCGGATTGGTTAACTAAGCTATCTTCTTTCTCATAAGTTATCTTGATTTTGTTCAGGCTAAACTGTCGTCTTTGCTTCTTGTAGATCTTTGTAGGGGTTGGTGTTTAGGGGTGGGCCTATATTTCCTCTACAAATGAAAGACATGCAATGTTGCAAAACTAATAAAATTCCAATCTTCTTAATTAAACTAAAATTAGGCTCCCAAACTTATTTTTTTTCATCAATTACACCCCTAATAAAATTAATTTGACATGTGTAAAGGATAATTACGTGCTTGCACCTAATTAAACCCTTCAATCGGACCCAAATTAATTCTTAAACGTAATTAAACTTTTATTTGGCCCAAGATTAAATCAAATTGGCCTATTAAAAATCTAAATATGTCCTTAGGCTTAATTTTTAAGCAAATTCATCTGATAATCATTTAATTTATCCTTGAATCTGCATTATTTCTTCAGTTTTGGGTATAATGGGGTACAATTAAGCTCCCGATTTTGTTTAAAATTGCATTTTGATTTTTCTTGCTTTTGCCAAAACGCAAGCCTTCTTACTATTATTTTATTTTTTGGTTTTTTTAATTTTGAAAGAAACAAAAAGGTGAATTTGGGGAATAACCCGAAAGTAGGTTACGACACCAATGGAACCCCATCGATACCATTAGCTATCTAAACCCGGATAGCTAATCAATGTCATTTGAAATACAGGTACCAATGAAACCTTATTGATACCATTAGTTATCCAAGCCCGGATAGCTAATCAATGTCTTTTCAACCTTTCATTCGTCCCGATCTCCTTTCATTTTTCTTAATAACATCATATACATTGTTACCATAATTGCCAAATATCATTCACACACAACCTTAGTTACCGACACTACGGTCACTAAGCATCATTCACATAACCTTGGTCATCCTTATCACGGTGCCAAGTATCAATTTATGCCCTTATCCATCCTTATCATGGTGCTAAGTATCATCATAATATATCCTTAGCCATTAACACCACGGTGACCAATTATCTATCATTTCTCCTCCAATCTCCAAGTTATTATGTATACCTAATCTATACCGAGGTATGTAAGATAATCACGTCTATTCCAAAGTTATCATGGCTAATTCAGTACCTATAAATGTATGCAAGGTAATCATATCCTTTCTAATAATAACATAATTAATTTGATACATAATAATGCACGCAAAGTACTCATGTTCGTTCAAACATTATCCTAATTAACTTGATCCATGCCATTGTATGTAAGGTACACATGTTCATTCAAACATTATCCTAATTAATTGATCTATATTGTTGTACACAAGGTACTTTTATTCATTCCAATAATATCATCACAAGTTTGATACATATCAATGTACGTAAAGTACTCGTATCAATTCCAATTATATCATAACTAGTTGATACACATTAGTGCATGCAAGATACACATATTCATTCCAATATTTATCAAAGCTTATGAAATCTTGAATGGAGGTTGATAATAGAAGATGAAATGATTTTTAGTAATTAAAGAAAGAGTTTCTAATGAAAACCAGAAGGGAGAAGTGAATAAAATATGAATGCATGTTTGTCTTTTTGAAATGTTGGATATTTATGTTGCTATATTGTTGTGATTTTCATGTTTCAATAATATGTATTTTGTTCCAAGACTATCGCATGCACGACAGGAGTAGATCCTAGCTTATGTTCACTTTTTGTACTCTAGGTTATAGGGAGTATACCCTTGTATTTTATAATATTACAACTTTATATAACTTAATTTGTATAATTGATGTTTAAACTTGAATAGATGAACTTAATTTTGAAATTCATATAATCATGGTTCATGTATGCGTGGTTATCCCATTTATTCCCCTATAATGATATTTGTTGTTCAATGTATGTTATATATGTTGTGGTTGTGATGATGATGATGATGATGTTTGTGGGATTGAGACCCAGGTTGATTGGGTCGTGATTCAGTTATGAGATGTAAGATATTAGAAGTGTAAATAGGGCATATGTCGATAACTTGGGACCTTTCGGTATAGAGGAGACTCTACCAAAATTTCGGTGGAAATTTCAGTAGACTTTTATATGAGAACTGGAAAAAAAAAATTTACCAGTATTTTTATGTACCAAATCATAGGAAAGTAACTATACACACATATGAAAGTGTGGGGCGTTACACATGTCCTCAAAATAAAGACCATTTATAAAAGTGGACAAATGTTATGTAACGAAACACTATGATTATATCTAGTTTTCATCTCGTATACTAAATGCCCAAAACTTATCTAGCTCAAACTATCCCAAAATAATTATCCTAAACCCTTTCTAATGCATCTTCAAGGTCACATTTTATCCAAAGTTTTATTTATATAACATAAATAAAACCATTTTAAAGTGTATAATCTATCGTGATAAATATCTTATCCTTAATATAATCTTCAAGTGCTTCAAGATATAATGTTCCACAAGTTTTGATTTAATCATAAACCTAAAAACACATTCTCAAGGAAAGTCATCAATAACTTAATATTAATTATTTGATACATAAAAAAAATTGAACCCTTGGTCTAATAGAGTCAAGCTTATTAAGGGAGGTGTTTTTTCTATCTATTGATTTTTACGATGAAGTTGTTTCTTTTGTTGATGAACTTTGTTGTTATTAATTTTTGGAACCCCACATAAAAAAAAATTTTGGTAAGAAAAATATACCAAAATATCCAAGAAATTGTCGAAAACTGGTTAAAAAAGATCAAAATATACAAGATGAAGGCCATATTGGGAAAAAAAACTCAATTTGAGGAAGGAAATTCAAAATTAGATATTTAAGGACTCAATTGATTTTTTCAAGGTTTGATTAACTTTTTAAGGGTTTAATTGTAAGAAAAATTGATTTTTTGAAGTCAATTTAGACTTTAATTAGAAGAAATTAAAGTTTAGGGGTCAAATTGTATTTTTTAAGAGTTAATTTGATTAAATCAGGGGCTTAATTGCATAAATATTGAAGTTTGATGGGCAATTAAGGACTTGATTAAAGAAATCCAAAACCAATGACCAAATTGAAAAAAAACACATGAATGTAAGGGTCAAAATGCACAAATTTAGAACCAAGGACAAAAAAGAAAGACGGTCAACTTAAGGGCTAACAATTGAGTTTGACATAGGTGAAATTGCATGAAATTAAAAGTTTAGAGGTAATTGTGGGTACAATTAAAATTTTTTTGAAGAACAGGGACTCAATCAAAATTTATCAATCCCAAATTAAAAACCCTGAACGACGTGCCTTTCAGACTTAATGAAAAGAATATGATTGACACAACATTCAGTAGACTGGCCTCTGTTTTGATATTTTTGGCTGATTGAGTTAGTAACTTCAAACAAATGAATGTGGAGCTACAGACCTTCAAATTGCACAAGGTTGGATCCAAATGAAAGTTGTGAATCTCCTCTACCAACTTTAGATGGGCTTCGATGACAATGACTTCAGAATTGATCCGACGAGGCCTCAAAAATGGATAACTCAGTCAGCTATGACTGAAAGACAATTGTGCAAGAACCGACCTTCTTTTCGTGTGTTCATACACAAAGACTTATAAATAGGTTCTTATCAAGGGTTTACAATACTTACCTCAAGATCAAGAGGTCAGAAATGAATTCAAGACCTCCCAAAACCCTATAAATACCCCATTAAGAAGAGAGATGAAAAACAAAGAAAGAGGAAAAGAAAGAAAAAAAGTATGAAAATATTAATAATAAACCTAAGTGTAAAGATTCAAAGGCCTAACACAGATTTTCTAAGCTTTGAAAGGATAGAGGTTGGTAAGAGGCAAAACTTTCTAAAGAAAAGCAAAAGAAAGAGTAGTTGTTCTAGTTATATTTTCTGATCCAAAAGTAGGTTCTTGCGGTATGCTTGAGGTGTTTTTTTTTATTGTTTTTTTTTATATTTATGTTTATAAGTATAGAAAAAAGGTTTGGAATGTTCAACAAATAAGGTTGTATTCACCTCTTTAATACTATTTTTCTATTTGCTAAAGTTTTTTGATGTTTTTGATATAATAATGTTATTGTTTAAGTTTTTTTTTATTATATATAGTGTTGTTTTAGTTTTTTTTATTTAATTTAAGCAATGCATGTTTAAGCAAGGATGTTCTTCCTAGTTGTGTTAGGTCTGTTCATAACCAAAATGATATATAATGATGTTATTTGTTAGTGTATTTATATTTAAACATATATATATATATATATATATATATATATATATATATATATATATATATATATTATAATGTGACATATTGGTATAAACAAAGCATGTTTCTAAAGCCAAAAATGCCCATTTCTAGGGCTTGGCAATAGTTGGGTTTTTGGGCATGTTCTTCGAGTTCTAAGGAAGAACATTACCTTAGACCTATGCTTCGAACTAGTTTGGGTCCATTTCTTTGTACTAAACCTTTCAGGCAACTTGATAAGTCAATAATTTAGGGTTTATTTGCATCAATAACAAGTTGTTTTTATGGAAATTAATCCTAGGATTTTGGTTTTGAATTGAAACTTATTTTGACAAAATTGTGTCTATTTTTAGATAATTGAAGTGAATGAATACTAAATTATTGATCTCTAACATGTATGTGCCTTTTGTTTGACCATATCTAGTTTAATTTGGATTTCATATTGCTAGGTTAGGTTTAGGCATGTTCTTTATATTCTTAGGAAGAACATTGTCTTAGACCCTTGATTCAGACTAGTTTTGGTCTATTTCTTTTCACATAACCCTTATTTATGCTTGATTAGTAAATAATCTTGGGCTTATTTGTATCAATAATAAATTTTTGATGGATTTTATTCCTAGGGTTTTGGTTCATTTTGACAAAATCATAATGTATAAGTGATAATTGAAGTGAATGGATGCTATATTATTAATCCTTGCATAATTTTCAACATGTATGTGCATTTGTTTTGATTGTATCTAGTTTGATTTGGGTTTCACATTGTTAGGTTTAAGTTTTGGTGTTCTCCGTATTCTTCGAGTGCTTCATTTTTTTTTTTTTTGATCCATTTTGTTTAAGAATTTTTTTAGTTTTTTGGTGTTTAATCTATTTTTTACTTTAGTTTTGTTTTTAGTTTGTTTTCGGGTCAAATTAGATTTTTTGTTCAGTTTATGGTCGAACCAAAAAATTTATTGCCAAACCGATCAGGTCAACCCCAGTCGGGTAAAAATTGGGTTAAACGTTTAAGACTCTGTTTGTTTGCCATGTTTTTGTAAAAGGTTGTTTTGGTTTAAGAGTGTTTGACAAACACCTTTTAGGCTTATTTGGGTAGTTTTATTATAAGGAGAAATGAGTTTTTTTTTTTTTCCAAACAAAGCCTAAAAAATTAAAAAATAAAACATATTTCTTTTTTTTCCTTGCATATGGCCAAATTTTAAAATTTTCATGCATATTTTATATATATATATATACACACACACAACACACACACACATCACATTTTTATCATGCTTTAAAAAGATATACAAGAATCAGTCAAAGGCTATCATAACTAGTTTATTTATCCATTAGAACTTGACCTCCATTTCAAAAAACACCCAAAAAATATATTTTGGTTGTTTTAATATACAAGATTATGAACTTATACGTAATACATACTCCTAATATCAAATAAAAAAGACAGTTCATTTTATTTTTTATGTTTTTGCATTAGAATAGTTATGTTTTAACATAATAAGATAAGGACCTCTTTATTGAGAAGAACTTTTCTTAAACCCTAGATAGACTAACAATTAGAAAAAACAACATTACCTTAGTTTAGATCAGATAAATAAATAAAGTAGCTTACCTCAAGTAAGACATATTAGGGATATTAATACATTTTCTTTATGCACTTAGTCTCCTTACCCAGACTTTGAGACCAGTTAGGGTTTGTATTGACTAAAATACTAGATGGCGACTCTCATTTCCCCCCTCTTTTACCGATAAAGAACAACAATTCCTTGTCCTTTCCACGTATATTATTCCCAATAATCCTGATTCGAGAGGATAATTGATTAGTACTTAAAAGTGTTTTTTTATCAAGGTTTTATATCATTATTTTGTACTTAAAGTATTAATAACTCCTTAAGTAGAGCATGTTTTATAATAACATGTCTAATAATAATATAAGATACCTTTAATTTATAGGAAATGTTCATCTTAAATGCAGGCCTATCACATAAATTAAAGGATTGATTGACGAGTTTAACTACTGAAATTAAGAAGACAAAGAGAGGGCTAAGCTTAAAAAAAAGATGTTGGTTTAGTCCAAACTGGAACACCATTCTATTATTGGATCATAACTGGAGCTGTAGAACTTGGATTTAGGTCTGGTTTATATATATGGAAAGCTAAGACATAAGCTTAAAACTTTCATAAAGAGTCCAAGGTTTAAAAGTGCCATTTGCAAGTTCAAATGGTAGCAACAACGGAGAAGTCAGAATTTGTCCTGCAACCCAGACATTGTTCAGTGTTCAGCCTATATCTCGAGTTTTAGAAGTCCAAATGCACCGATTCTTATTTTGTTAGAAAGCTGAGACAATTTCCCAGAACTTTCATAAAGACTATCTATTTAAATTCTGATGTTAGCAATGATGTTTTCTATAGACAAGAAGATAAAGAGTGTTACCAAGTCAAGAGGTGGCCACCCACTCAACAATTAGTCATCAAATCAATAGTTCTAAATTTTGGCCTATAAAAGGAGGCATTTGCCATGCATTTGCCATGCATTTAGGCATCTTGGTTTTCAGATCAAGATCATGTTCTTACTCTCTCTCTTTATATTTTTGTAATGCTTAGACTTTACTAATGGTGTAAGATATGTATAGTATAAACTCAACATGAACTTTAATGTTTGATACTAACATATTTTATATTTAACATCTTACTCAATCTAAATACATTGCTTGTTAAATGGTTAATCCAGATTTGTGTTGAACAACCCTTAGTACAACAAATACTTGGTACTTTTATAACCCAACTGTATGGTAAATCGAAACCTGTGCTATGAAAGAAACTTCATTTGTTGTTAACATAAGTTATCACCATAAATACCTGATAATATTTACAAGTATTGGCATTACTCGAATAAGATAATTAATGTAATCATGTTAACAATTTATAATCCGAGTGCAACCTCCTTTGTGTGTGGTTTCTAGTCAAATAATAAAAAGAGTTTATATTATATTTATTTGAAATACCATTAGTGGATCCTTTAACCTTGACAATTGTTTTATCTTTGTTTAAATCCTTACATCATTATCACATCTCAAAGCTCTCTTCAATCTTTTCTTTTATTTATAATTCTATATAGTTCACCTCCATGTGGTTCGACTTCAGTCTTATTGGGTTATTTATTATTTCAACACTCTTGCACTTGGGATAAGACATCAATCTTTTGGTCGTGTCATGTTTTTAGCACCATTTCTGGGGAGATAAATTCTTGTATAAATTATAATATTTATTTTATTTTCTCTTTTCACTTCTCATTTTATCTAACTTTTATTTCTTTTATTTTCTTTTATTTTGTTTCTTTTATTCCATTTATTCTCATCCTACACGTGCATGAGAGTTTGGTCACGTACATTAAGTGGTAAACTTTGTAGGGTATCCTCATCATTTTCAGAAAATATGGCCGAAAAAGATAACCAGTCGCTTCATAATGAGAATAATGGAATAACCGTGTTAGAACACTTAGAGACCACATGAATCCCACAAGAACAAGTGCACCCTCATGCATAGTTTTTCCTCCTGATGCATCTCATTTTAACTTTAAGCTAGACATTATTCAACTTTTACCTTCTTTTCATGGCTTGGATCTATAAAATCCATACTTGCATTTGAAAGAATTTGAGGAGGTCTGTAACACCTATAATGACTTAAACTGTAGCATGAGCACCATCAAATTAAAGCTTTTTCCTTTTTCATTAAAAGATAAAGCTAAAACATGGCTACAAAATCTTAGGTCATGATTCATTCGTGCTTGGGATGAAATGCATCAATAATTTTTAAAGAAGTTTTTCCATTCTCATAGAACAAACTTTTTCAAAAGACAAATCACCACTTGCACTCAAAAACCAGGAGAAACATTTTACCAATGTCGGAATAGGTATCGAGACTTGCTTAATACTTTCCCTCATTATGGTTTTGAAACATGGAGATTGATTTCATATTTTTATGAAGGGTGAACACCTAAAGATAGACAAATGGTAGAATTGATGTGCAATGGAACTTTTGAAGATAAAGACCCTAATGAAGCAATGGAGTACCTAGACTTGCTAGCTGAAAATGCTTAAAATTGGAACACTACAGGCACATATGAGGCACCAAGTAAATATATGCTAGTCGAAACACATATTACACTTCTTATATTTTCTTTGTTAGTGGTACTCCCATCAGTTGGTAATGCACACAAGGGTAGTTCCCCTCGAACACACATATGCATTTAGAATATTATCCGAAATAACATCATTACACCAACTTCCATCATTTCACATAATAACCAACGTTGCACATTTACATCTCACATTATTAACATATTAAATTCTTAAATTTAACTAAAACACTTAGGTGAGGATCACCTACCTGCAATAGAAGCTCTACTCGTACTCCCCTGCTGCTGTTGTTGCACCACGCCTGTGGTCCCTTCTGCAAATTACAGGTTTATCTCATAAATTTTCCTCACTTAATGATATGTTTTATAATAACCATATCAACAGCCAATAAGTCTTTCTTTTAGTCATTTCTTAATATTTGAACTGTTATTGTCTAAACCTTGAACTATTACTGTCCGGTCTCTTCTTAGATTTTTAACTATATCTAGAGTTATAGAACTCTATTTCAAGTGAGATTGGTCTCATTGTAAAGCTAAGACACGAGGCTACAAGTTCTCTGCAGGAAGGAGAACCCAGTTCTGCCTCTAAAACAGTCAAAATTGCTCATCAATAAACATTGTACTGTTATTGTCCAATTGTTACTGTCTTGATATTCAACTGTTACTGTCCGACCTCTCCTCATATTGTTAACTATATCTAAAGTTATAGAACTCCATTTGAAGCGATATTGGTCTCATTGGAAAGATAAGACACGAGGCTACAAGTTCTCTGAATAAAGGAGAACCCAGTTCTACTTCTAAAACAGTCAAAATTGCTTATTAACAAACCATACATACTGCCCTACAGGGTCTCTCATGACCAATCTCGGTTGAAATAGAGTTCTATAACATCCAAAACTACAATTACTATGAAGAAACATGATCCTAATTCCCTCATCATTCTACTCGAATTCTCTTCAAAAGTCAGGAGACGAATCTGTCCAGATTCATCAACCCTTCCATTTACTCATATAAGTCTAGTGGTAATAAATCTACCCTCATTTCGACATCTCCTATTTTTACTCGACAACCCTTGTAAACATACTCAATAAGTACAATTTCCCCTAGAGGTGTACTAATTACTACCCTTTTTTCACACTTAGGTTGCACTTTCAATTTATCTTCCCATTTTCTAGCTATAGAGGAATGGGTAGCATCAGGATCAATCAATGCATATACATGCTGAGATTCTAATAATAAAATACATGCAATAATATCAGTTAAACTCGCATATCCTCCTAAGTCATACAAAAAACTCCCCCCTAAGCTCCCCCTCCCTGTACTCGAGGTTGGCCTTGAATGGCACTAGTACCAAACTAAGCAAGTCTACCTGGATTGTGCATGGTCACAAATTGCTGCTGACTTTGTACTGAAAAACCCTATCTCTAATTCTTCCCTATAATCCTCTATGGACACTCCCTTTTACAATGCCCAGGCTCTCCACAATGATAACATGCAGCATCTAGATAGGGGCAATCCCTCCATCTATGCTCATGTTTGTATATATAACATATGTCAGATGTAGCCGAGCAATCTTCAGGATGTCTATGCTCGTATCTCACACACAGGGGATAAGTAATCGTCCTAGAACCCTCTGTGACTCCTCCTGGAAAACTAGTCTGTGGGAGTGACCACCCTCCCTATGAGCTCTGCATAAGTCTACCCAATATACCCCTTGATCCAAGATTTCCTCCCTTCTTTCTGAACTAACCAAATTGTCCTCTTTTCCTTTTTTTGGAAAAGGAGGTCTTCTTGTAAATGATGCAGGCTCCTTACACTTTTCTACTCCCATAGTACCTTGTCCATCACCTTCTCACCACCCTGCAGCTTCCACAACCTCTAAAGACTGAACGGCCTCTATAAAATCCTTTACTGTCGGAAACTATAAAACAACCAATCCCATCCTCAGCTCCTGTTGGAGTCCATCTTGGAGTCTTTCAATCTGATGCTGCTTAGTAGATAAATAAACATAAGTAAATATAGAGAGGTCCTGAAACCACCTCTCATATTCCAATATTGTCATATCTCCCTATGTAAGAGCTAATAACTCATTTTCTTTAATCCTCCAATGCTGACAGGAATAATATTGGTTCTCAAACTCTATCCTAAAATCTCTCCATCTAAGCGTCTTAGCAGCCCATCTCTCTTTAACAATATCCCACCATGTCTGGGCTCTGTCCGATAACAATTGAGTAGCACAATTCACTCAAAGCTCTGTTGGTATTGTTATCTAATCCATAGACCTCTCTATCTTTTATAACCATCGCCTAGCTATCTTAGCATCGTCTTTTACCATAAAATTTTAACCATATTTTATTCAATATATTTTAAGGTCCCTCATAAAATTTCAGGTCAATCTAATGGTTGGGTTGAAAATTACGTCCAGTAATGTAAAAGTGGTTAAATTATGATTTTTTGTCAAATTTCTGAATTTCTCCCAAAACTCTGAAATTTTAACCCAAGCTAAGGCATCATATTAGAAGGCTCCATGTAAATTTTTAAAATTTTCTAATAACCCGATGGAGAGTTACAAATTTATTTTGTCTTACATAAAACTAGTCAATTTATTATTTTTTGCCTAGAGGGTTTACATATTAAATAAATGTACATACATGTAATTGGGAAAAGTGAATATAAATAAGTGAGTTTAAATCCACCTTAATAATATTGAACATCAATGATGTTGATAAGGATATAATAAATAAAGATAGACGAGGAATGCCAAGCTAGCATGAATACATAGAATGTTTATAAAGAAATCAAAAGGAATATTAAAGGACATGGCAGTAATTAATTTGGTTGAAAGAGAAAAAAATGGAAAGGACATTACAAGGATATGAAAATGGTTCAAAATATGATTTGAATGAAATATCTATATTTTTTTATAGGGAGAAAGTAAGAGATATTTTAGTAAGTTAAAACATGAGAAATTACAAGGAATATTTTAATGTGTAGAAATGAATGATGTTAATTATTAGAAAATGGTGTGATAAAACCAATAAAAGGAGTGTGTGATGAGTGGATGAAAACATGGATATGTGTATGTATGTTTACTTTGCATATAGGGTATGAGTGATAAGGGTGTTAAGTGATAAACTAATTTAAGGACTCTTAGAACAATTAGAAGAGAGGTAGATGCTCAATATTCAATTTATCTATTTTGTTAATTAGTTAAATTAACAACGAATTGTGTAATATATTAAAGGCGTCATGATGAATGGTATTAGCATTGATTGGTATTCGAGTAATTGGGTACTAATGATATCAATAACAATTAGTGTCTGCAGGAAAGAATATTAATGATATTATGGTGAATGATATCGACATCAGTCATTTGTTCATGTGTATGGCTGCAAAAGATAACAAGAATAATTAGAAAGAGACTCCTTCAATGTTTTTTTTTGTTTATTAAAATCTAATTATTAAGGTATATGATTTTAGAATGGAAGGTGGATAATAGTCTTATAAATGAGAAGAATTTTTATATTTCATGAATAATGGTTTTTAGCAAGATTAAACAAGGAAAATATTGTAGGTGAAAAACTTAATTGATGGTTGACGAAATTGAAATGAGACTTGGTCGGAAAGTCTTGATGTAAATATGTATACCTAGTCATTTAATGTATTAAATAGTTAAATTAAAATGTGTTATTACTATAATTTAAGCTGAAGAGTTGTCAAGATATTTGGATATTAATGGTTGAATTATGAAATAAAAGATCTGCAAGTTATGGATGGAGTTGTTATATATATGTCTTTCGTTTGAATGGAGTTAAACCAATTTATGATTAAAGAAGGTATCATGAAGATGAATGGAAATGATGAAACTAGTGAAAGTGAAAGTAAAGAAAATGGCATAAATGTTGGTGTTTTATATAATTATGTTCATTATATCACAATACAATTCTTGTGGAATTATCAAAGAGGAAATTATGAAGTTAAAAAGGAATGGAATGATCGAGATGTAAAAGCATTTGCTAAAATCCTATCAAATTGATTGATAAGCCTAAGGCTATTTTGAAGAGGAACATGATACATATGGCTTAATGTAATACAAAGATAGTATGAGAATGTGTTAAGTCAAAGGAAGGTATTGTAATTGAAACTTAAAATGACATAATGAAAAATATTGTCAATAGACCATCATTAAATGATTTCTTAATGTTGGTTAAGGCTTGTGGTCAGGATTATGGACAAGGCTATATGAAATTGCTGTAATAAATTCTAAAAACAAATAAAATAGTAAATTTTCTTTTATATATAAATATGCATGTTATAAATGATGGATGAAGTGCTCGATTAAACTTTCCAGAAACAAATATAAATTGTTTCCATCTAATGATTACATCAAATACTAGTTTATGTGATTAGTAAGTAAACGGAAAATGAGTTAATGATGTCAAATGTTGAATCATTATAAATTGGTATATTGACATAATAAACGATGGCAAATGATAACAAGTATGGAGATTGAAATACGAACTAACTTAATAAGGTCATGTATGTCTTATAGGAATTATCCCCTTAAAGTTTAAGTGATGAATGATGTTCATAAATCCAAGTTTGTTATACATCTAGGAAGTTATGAGATATACAAATATTTGTAAGAATTTTATTAGTGGTCAAGATAGGCAGAAGAGTTATGTAGATAATAGAAGGAGACCTCTTGAGTTCAATAGAAGACAGTGTTTTTTAAAAGTCGCACCGTGGAAACACATGCTACTTTTTGGCATGAAAGGAAAGCTAGTACCGAAATACATCGAACCTTTCGAAGTTGAGAAGAGAATTGGACTTGTAGCATATAAACTAGCTTTACCCCTACAATTGGCCTAGATTCATGATGTATTTTATGTCTCACTACTATGAAAAGCCGAAGTAGATCTTTCTCAAGTACTACCCCGGTTTCCTTTAGAAGTTAAGGAAGACCTAACTCTGGAAGTAAAACCAATGGGAGTGTTAGATCAAAGTGAAAAAGAGTTTAGAAATAGAAATATCCTTATGATAAAAGTATTACGGAGAAGCTTCCACATCGTGGAAGAGACCTAGAAAAGAGAACAAGAGATAAGGAGGAGGTATCCCAATTTGTAAATTTAGGTACAGGTTCAAATTTTGAGGACGAAGTTTTCATTAAGAAGAGGAAAATGTAACATCCTAGTAAAAAAAAATAATTAAAATTAAACCAATGATTAAATGGTTTAATTACATTAGAGAAAATGTGAACAATGTAAAGATAAATAAAATAGGTGAATATAGCACTAAAGTGCTAGAAAGGAAAGCTTAGTGCAACAAAATAAAAATGTAAGACCAATAAAAAGGCCAATGTACAAATAATAAAAGATTAGTTATCAATGTACAAATGATAAAAAAGGGTGAGGATCAATGTACAAATGATAAAACATTAGTGGCTAATGTACAAAGAACAAAAAGGGTGAGGGGTAAGGGTTAATGTGCAAATAACATTAAAACGGCACTATAAATACTTTTTTTCTCTCTAGGGCAGCTGACCACAAGAAAAAAAAAAAAGAAGAGGATTAGGGTTCTTTTATTTCTTTCTTCATTCCTGATGAAATGTTCAACAAAAAGCTAACTTAGAGTGATTAAAAGAGCCAATACAAGTTGAAAATGGGGGTATTTGGGTGGTTTTGAGAGTTAGGTTATTGAAGAGATTGAAGAAGACTTGTGTTGTTCTTACAATGTTCACTTGATTTATCATCCATTTAAGGTAAGAAAATCAATTAAAGAGTTTAATTTGATTGAACATGTGATTTATAGATGATGAGCATATTAGTGTTGTGAAGAACTTTAAATTTATGAAATGGGTTGTTTGGAATGTTATTCTTATAATTAAATGATTTTTGTTGACATATTAAATGATTGGGTAATGTTTCAGTAACATTGCTGGATTAATTTGTATCCGAAAGAAGATAGCTTGAATATTGATGATTAAATGAATTGCTAAAGTTTTGACATGTACAAGAAAATGTTGTTGAAATGAAATTATTAATGTTGGATATCTGAAAATGTGATTAATAATTTAATGAATTGATTTGTATTACTTGTGTTAAAAGTAGTTTTAAGAATGATATTGAATAATAAGTTAATGGGTGAAATAGTAATTAAATTTTATATTATAATTGTATAAATACAGGGTCATCACAAGCCCCAAATAATGCAACCATATTATTCAATAGTTTCACCCACATTTAATTAGTGTTTTGCCTATGTTTTATATATAAAATATCTTGATATTCTTTGTTTTATGTTTTGAAGGCATTTTTGGATGAAAGATACAAAAATGAGTAAATTAGAGATAATTGGCAGATTTGACCTTCAGTCGATGTTTTGTGCAGAGCGTGAGCTCTGGAGGTTGAAATGAAGTGATTCCAGTGGCATTAAAAATCTAGCATCCATACCTTTCTGGATATCTAAGGCAAGAAAATAAAATAAGGAAGAGCATGGAAATCGTAGCCTTCAAAGTCAAATCTCGCAATCTGTCAGTGTTGACCTTTGGCTATTCCAACTTGAATATCTGGAGCTACAGAAGTCCAATTGATGCAAACTCAATTTTTTTGGATTCATGACTCAAATTTCTATAAATGCTTCAAATTTTAGCGAAACCTGATGTCATATGAGGGAGATATGATTTTGCAAAGATGACATCTGAATTCTGCCAGCAAACAGGTTTTGTGAAGAAACGAGTCCAAATTACGTTCCGAAGCATCTAAACCGATATCCAAGTTTTTATTTTAGCAATTTAGCTCCTCTAAGTCAAATCTTGAAGATTTCATGCAAGGCTATTTCTTCTTTTTTAGGAAAATAGTTATTGAAGTACTTAAATGTAAACAGTCTACTTAATGAAGGACTATTTTGTAAAATAGAGACCTAGGGTTTCCTAAGATATAAAAAGAATGAGAGAAGAGAAGGGGGGCAGCCAGCCAAGAAGAGAAAAACGCCCCCTTCCTCTAAAAAACCCTAAATTATGCATTCTTCCTTCTTTTTGATTAGTTGTTCAACAAACATGCAAAGCTAAACACTTTTTCTTGGTTGCAAGGACACGGAAACCTTCGGATTTCAAGAACTGTGAGATTTATTTT